>Ga0068707_1000480_pt1 | contig 25889 bp, 24 predicted proteins | sample YNPNPMetaG_FD_66600 | JGI IMG/M metagenome (GOLD analysis project Ga0068707, IMG submission 66600) | Anoxygenic and chlorotrophic microbial mat microbial communities from Yellowstone National Park, USA - YNP NP MetaG | ecosystem: Environmental > Aquatic > Thermal springs > Hot (42-90C) >... | reverse complement strand
AGATCGCCGCCATGAGCCGCAACCGGGTCCTGGAGAGGCTCCTCAGGTCCAACCTGGAGCACGTCTACCTCAGGTATCGCCTGGAGGGGGCGGATCCAGCGAGGATGACCCCGGCAGTCCAGGAGCACCACGAGCTCTTGGAGAGGATGAAGAAGAGGGATATCATGGGAAGCGTGGACATCATGAGGCTCCACATCCGCAGGGCGAGAGAGAACATCCTGGCCAGTCTGTCCAGGGAGGCGGAGCCCATTGCCCTGTGATCCCCGCCGCCGGGAGGGGCCCGAGGGACGGTCGGGGGTGGGTCTTCAGTGAGCTGGCCCCGGAGGCCCGGCTGGTCTCGGGCTGCGGGCCGCGGGGAGCAGCAGGGGGGAATGGATCATGGCAGATGCAGGGTTGAGGGCCGTTGAGGAGGCCATGGCCAAGTGGGAGGAGGGGACCCTCAAAAGGGTCCTGGACAAATCCCCGGAGAGGGAAAAGGAGTTCTTCACCGAAAGCGGGATCCCTGTCAAGAGGCTCTACACGCCGCTGGACCTCGAGGAGGTGGACTACAACCGGGACCTGGGCTACCCGGGGGAGTTCCCCTACACCCGGGGCGTCTATCCCACGATGTACAGGGGCCGGCTATGGACCATGAGGAACTATGCCGGCTTCGGCACTGCGGAGGACACCAACAGGAGGTTTCGCTATCTCCTGGAGCAGGGGATGCCGGGGCTGTCCGTCGCCTTTGACCTTCCCACCCAGATCGGCTACGACTCGGACCATCCCATGGCAGAGGGGGCGGTGGGACGGGTCGGCGTGGCGGTGGACACCTTGGCGGACATGGAGATCATCTTCAAGGACATACCGTTGGACAAGGTCTCCACCTCCATGACCATCAACGCTCCAGCCACCATCCTCTTGGCCATGTACATCGCCGTGGGGGAAAAACAGGGCGTCCCGAGGGAGCGGCTCATGGGGACCACCCAGAACGACATCCTCAAGGAGTTCATCGCCAGGGGCACCTACATCTTTCCCCCCGAGCCGAGCCTCAAGCTGGTCCTGGACATAGTGGAGTACTGTTACAGACATGTCCCCAGGTGGAACACGCTCAGCATCACCGGATACCATTTCAGGGAGGCGGGGGCCGACGCTGTCCAGGAGACGGCCTTCACGCTGGCCGACGCCATCCTTTACATAGAGAAGGCCCTGGAGCGGGGGATCGACATCGACGACTTCGCCCCTCGGCTCTCCTACAGCCTCGGCTGCCACAGGGACCTCTTCGAGGAGGTGGCGAAGTACCGCGCTGCACGGAGGCTTTTCGCCAGGATCATGAAGGAACGCTTCCATGCGAAGAACCCCGAGAGCTATCTCTTCAGGACCTACAGCGGATCGTGCGGATCCACCTTAGTGACCCGTCAACCCCTCAACAACGTAGTGCGGGTCACCATCCACGCACTGATGGGCATTCTCGGCGGACACCAGGCAATTCACACCGCCTGTTGGGATGAGGGCTACGCCATCCCAACGGAAGAGTCCGCTACCTTGGCGCTTCGCACCCAGCAGATCCTGGCATGCGAGTCGGGGCTGTGCAATACCATCGACCCGTTGGCAGGGTCGTACTACGTGGAGGCCCTGACCAACGAGATGGAGCGGAGGGTGGCAGAGTATCTCAAGAAGATCGACGAGATGGGCGGTATGCTCAAGGCCATAGAGAGCGGGTTCGTCTACAGGGAGATACAGGAGTCGAGCATCCGGTACCAGCGACAGATAGACAGCGGCGAGAAGGTGATAGTGGGCTTGAACAGGTTCGCTTCACCAGGGGAAGAAGATCTGGAGGAGAAGGACATATTCGAGTACGACCCCGTGGTGGAGGAGACCCAGAGAAAGAAACTGGCGGAGGTAAAGGCTTCCAGGCAGGAGAGCGAGGTCCGGCGCTGCCTGGAGGCCGTCGGCCAAGCCGTGGACAGAAACGAGAATCTGATGCCTTCCATCATCGAGGCGGTCAAGGCCTACGCCACGCTGGGCGAGATCTGCGGCGTCATGAGGGAGAAGTGGGGGGAGTTCAAGGCCCCGACTTTCATCTGAGGGGTAAAGTCGGCCGGGGAAGAGGGACTCATGGAGAGGCGCAAGATCCGGGTCTTGATGGCCAAGGTCGGGCTGGACGGCCACGACCGCGGGGCCAAGCTGGTGGCGCGGACACTGAGGGACGCGGGGATGGAAGTGATCTACACCGGTATCAGACAGACCGTGGAGCAGGTGGTCAAAACGGCGGTCCAGGAAGACGTGGATGTGGTAGGTCTGAGCTTCCTGGCCGGAGACCACATGGTCTTGGTCCCCAAGGTGATCCGAGGTCTGAGGGACAGCGGCAAGGGGGATGCCCTGGTCCTGGTGGGCGGGATCATCCTCAAGAGGCAGGTAAGGGATCTGGAGGCCATGGGGGTGCAGAAGGTCTTCCTCCCGGGGACGCCGCCTGCCCGGATCGCGGCTTACATACAAGAGAGCGTGCACCGGTCATGAGCGACAAGGCGGTCGTCTACTCACCGAGGCTCGAGAGGATGATCCGCAACGAGGCAATGAGGGACCTCGGCACCTCCACCTGGGTCCGGATCAAGGAGGCCATACGCGAGGGTCGCCTGGGGGACGCGGTGGACCTGGTGGACTACCTCCTGCCCGAGGGGAAGCGGCTCCACGATACCATGTGCGACTGGGTTTACGCCACGCTGGACTTCATCGCCAGGAGCTCCGGGGAGGAGTCGGTTTACGAGGCCATCCGCTACGCCGGGGAGACCATCCGCAGGCCATATTTCGTTCGCATACAGGAGCTCACCGTGGAGGAGAGGGTCTACCTCCAGGCCGAGGGCATGAGGAGCCATCGCTCAGGGCCTGGCGAGATGGGCAACATCGAGATCCTGGAGGAGGAAGAGCGTTACGTCATATCTTTCGACCCTTGCGGCTCGGGTGGTCGCATGAGGCGCACAGGAGAGCTGGACCATATCCCCCCTAGGACAGGGCCCCCGTTCAACTTCGGGGTCACGAGCAGGCCTTATCCTTGGTCATGGGGAAAGGCCGGTGTGCCTTATTACTGCTTGCACTGCTGCATATGGTCCGAGATCCTCCCTGTGGAATGGAGCGGCTATCCGATCCGGATCACGGACTACAGGGAAGATCCGGAGGAGCCCTGCAGATTCCTCTTCTACAAGGACCCGCGACTGATACCGGATCATTATTTCGAGAGGATAGGCAAGAGGAGGCCCGGATGACGAGCTCGTCCAGAGGGTCGAAGAAAGACGGAGGGGAGAGGTGATAAGGAAGATCGCCCATCTCGGCATCGCCGTCAAGGAGCTGGGGCCCCTCAAGAGGCTCTACTCAGACGTCTTGAGGCTCCCCGTCAGCGACGAGGAAGAAAACGAGGAGATGCGCTGGGTCTTCGTGCCTGTGGGGGAGAGCTCCATCGAGTTGCTCCAGGCCAAGGGGGATGAAGGTCCCATCGCGCGCTTCATCCGGAAGAACGGGGAGGGGATCCATCACGTCGCCTTGGAGGTGGAGGACATAGAGGCCGCGCTGCAGTGGCTCAAGGAGAGCCGAGTGCCGATGGTGGACGAGGCGCCGCGGCCAGGGGCTCACGGCAGCCGCATCGCCTTCATTCACCCCAAGGCCACCCATGGCGTCCTTCTGGAGCTGGTGGAGCCAGCCCGGGCCATATCGGAGAAGGAGGCTTCTTGACACATAGGACCCCTTGGCCGGCCAAGGGGAGACAAGGAGAGGAGGAGAGGAATGAGCCAGATGCGGGCAATCGAGATCATAGAGGCGGTGCAGAGGATCACGCGGGTGTGCTGCAAGATAAAGCCAAAGGAGAAGGTCTTGATCATCACGGATACGGCCTTCGACCAGGATATCGTCTGGGCATTCGCCCAGGACGTGCAGGCCCTCGGAGGGGATCTGGCGGTGATGATCCTCCCCCCTAGGGAGCGCATCGGTTACGCCCCTCCCCCCCACGCCGAGGCGGCCATCCTCAAGGCAGACGTGATCCTGGACATGTGCAACATCTGGTTCGGGAGCTCTCAGGCCAGGGTTCAGGCCGTGAAGGCGGGGGCACGTTACAACACGATGCCGGGTCTGAGCAAGGAGATGCTGAGGAAGGGCGGTCCATGCTTTGCCGACTTCGAGGCGCTCGAGCCGCAGCTCCTTCGCCTGAAGGAGATGTTCACCGGGGCCAGCCGGATCCGCGTCACGAACAAGGCCGGCACCGACATCACGGCCAAGATCGCGGGACGGCCCGGGAGGATGCTCCACGGGATGTGCGACAAGCCAGGCTCCTACCAGGCGGCCCCGGACATGGAGGGGGGCATCGGGCCCATCGAGGACGGGGTCGAGGGGGTGATCGTCTGCGACGCCCTGGTGGAGCTGCTGCACATGGGGCTCATAAAGCCCGGGGAACACGTGATCCTCACCGTGGAGAAGGGCAAGATCGTCAAGTTCGACGGCCATGGCGACGGTGCCAAACAGGCCAGGCGTCTCAAGGCATATCTCGACGGGTACAACCACCCCGGCATGTTTCAGATCGCGGAGATCTCCCTGGGACTCAATCCGTACGCCCAGATCTGTCGGGACTACCTGGAGGCAGAGGCCGCGGCCGGCGGGGGGCATTTCGGTTTCGGGGACAACCGCGGTTACGACGGGGTCAACGAGGCCCCGGGCCATCACGACGTCATAATCAGGGACATATCCATGCAGTTGGACGACCTGTGGATCATCAAGGACGGGATCCCTCAGATACCGGAGGTCCCGATGGGCGGGCTCTCATCCCACAGGTTCGAAGAGGGGATCTGACCATGCATTTTCGAGAGGTCTTGCTCAGGGAGGCGAGGAGAAACCCCGGTGTGGCGGCCTTCATATACGGGGACAAGAGGCTCACTTTCTCCCGACTCAAGGAGAGGGCCTGCCGTCTGGTTAACGCCCTCTCAGCCCTGGGGGTGCGGAGGGGGGACCGGGTGGGCATCCTCCTGTACAACTGCTTCGAGTACCCCGAGGTCCTCTGGGCCAACTTCCTCCTCGGCTCCGTGGCGGTGACATTGAACTTCCGTCTGGTCTCGGAGGAGATCGTCTACGCCCAAGGGGTGGCCAAGGTCAAGGCCTTGATACTGGGGGATGAGTTCATCGAGAGGGTCCTTCCCATCCGCGACCGCCTGGAGGGGATAGAGAGATACATACTACTGGGAAGAGGAACAGAGGAGGGGATGATCCGCTACGAGGAACTCTTGGACAAGGCTACCGATGCCTTGCCCACCTTTTCGGGTGACGACAGGGATCCCGCTGTGGTGCTGTTCACATCGGGCACCGCCGCCTTTCCCAAGGCCGTCGTCCTCACCCATCACAACCTCATGACCGCCTGCCTCATATGGGCGGCGGACATGGACATAAGATACGGGGACAACTGCCTGGTAGTCACGCCCTTCTATCACATAGGGGCCGTTGGCTTTCACCTAGCCCACGCGGTGGCCGGCTCCAGCACCACTTGCTTCCCGCAATTGAGCTGGGACCCTGAGCTCTTCCTCCGGGTGGTGGAGAGGGAGAGGAACACGTATCTCTACATCACCCCCGGCATGTACAGGCAGGTCTTCTCGGTTCCCGACTTTTCCAGGTACGACCTGAGTTCCTGGAGGACTTGCATCACGGGTTCGGAGCCGGTCCCCAGGGCCACCATCGAGGAGATGGCCCAGAACCTCCCCCACGGCCGCATCTACAACATGTACGGCCTGACCGAGGCATCCGGTCCCACGGTCTCCGTGGCCAAGCATGAGATGGCCATTGCCAAGGCCCCGTCCGTGGGACGGCCGTTCATCAACACCGACGTCCGGGTCACGGACCAGGACGGCGGGGAGTGTCCACCAGGGGAGATCGGCGAGATAGCTGTGAGAGGGGACCAGGTGATGAAGGAGTACCTGAACGACCCGGAGACGACCGCCGCGACGTTGAGGCAAGGCTGGCTCTACACAGGGGATCTAGGGCAGATGGATGACGAGGGCTACCTGTACGTCGTGGACCGGAAGAAGGACATCATCATAAGCGGCGGCGAGAACATCTCCTCGGTAGAGGTGGAATCCACGTTGTACAAGCACCCCAAGGTCATGGAGGCCGCGGTGATCGGTGTCCCTGACCCAAAGTTCGGAGAGGCGGTATGTGCCATCGTGGTCCCGAGGAAAGGTGTCACCCTTACGGAGGCCGAGATCGTGGATTACTGCAGGGAACGTCTCGCCAGCTACAAGAAGCCCCGTAAGGTCATTTTCACCGATGCGCTGCCCCGCAACCCATCCGGGAAGGTGCTCAAGCGCGAGCTGAGAAAGATCTACGCAGGGAGCGAGAGGAAGGTATTCACCAACGCTTAAGGAGACGAAGATGGAGGGTCTCAAGAGGCTTTTCGAACCCAGATCCATTGCACTGGTCGGGGTATCCAAGGACCCCAGCAAGATGAGCCACTGGCTGATCCGCAATGTGGCCAGGGCCAAGTTCCCAGGCCCCGTGTACCCCATAAGCCCCAGTGGGGGAGAGGTGCTGGGTTACAGGACCTATCCCAGCTTGAGCTCCCTGCCCGAGCCCGTGGATCTGGTCCTGGTCAGCGTGGCCAGCAAGGCCGTCCGGGACGTGGTCGATGAGGCGTCCCGCAACGGGGCAGGCTCAGCGGTCATCTTGAGCTCCGGTTTTGGGGAAATCAGGGAAGAAGGGGGAAAGGAGCTCGAAGGAGAAATCCTCGCCATCGCCCGCAAGGGCAACATGAGGATCATGGGGCCCAACTGCCTGGGGATATACAACGCCCACAGAAACCTCAACGGCACATACTTCGCCGTGGATCCGCTCTACAAGGGGAGGATATCCATCGTCTCCCAAAGCGGGGCCTACGGCGGGGTCCTGGTCAACGAGATGAATGCAAGGGGGGTGGGGCTCGGAAAACTGGCCAGCATAGGCAACCAGATGGACGTGCGCCACCAGGACGTCATCGACTACCTTTGCGAGGACCCGGACACCGACGTCATAGGGGTGTTCGTCGAGGGGATCAAGGATGGGGTAGGGTTCCTCTCGGTGGTCAAGAGGGTCTCCAAGGTCAAGCCCATAGTCATCTTCAAGGGGGGAAGGACCAATGTGGGGCTCAGGGCCGCGGCCTCCCACACGGGTTCTCTGGCTGGCGACTTCGCCGTGGCCAAGGCCGCCTTCGCCCAAGCTGGCGCCCTGGTCGCCCATACCACGGAGGACTTCTTCGACTATCTCTTCGCCCTGGCTCACAATCACCACCGCCTCCCGAAGGACGAGAAGTTGGCCGTGGTCACCATCTCCGGGGGGCCGTGCGTCACGGCGAGCGATTACTGCGAGGAGCTGGGCCTGGTGGTTCCGGAGCTCCGGGAGGCCACCCGCTCCGAGATACGCAAATACGTGCCGTTCTTCGCGGCCGACTCCAACCCGGTGGACATGACCGTGGGGACCTTGCCCGAGAATCTCGGGCCCTGTGTGGATGCGGTGCTTTCGGATCCGCAGATCTCGGGCGCCATCTCCATAAACTGGGGTTGGGACGTGCCTGAGTTCGCGCGGGCCTTCGTGGATGCCTCGCTCAAGCACGGCAAGCCGGTTCTGGCCTTCGCCAGCGAGAACCCGACGGTCCAGGAGATCTTCAAGGCCAACGGCGTGGTCAATTTCCCCGCGCCTGAAAGGGCGGTGAGGGGATATCAGGGGTTGGTGGAGTACAGGAGGATCAGGGAGCGGCAGGAGGATCGCAGATCGTTCAACACCTCCCCGTCGGAGAGACTGGGTGGACTGCCGGCCGGGGGGGCTGTCGACGAGTACACCTCCAAGGAGATACTGAGGGAATACGGGATCCCGACCTGCAGGGAGGCCGTGGCGGGGACGATGGATGATCTGGCCGAGAAGGCAAGGGAGATCGGATATCCCGTGGTCCTCAAGGCCCTCTCGCAGGATCTCCTGCACAAGACGGAGAAAGGGGCCCTGGTCCTGGACATCCGCGGCAGGTCGAAGCTGCTGGAGGCGGCCAGGGAGCTCAGGAGGCGTCTCGGTGACGGGATCCGTTTCCTGGTCCAGGAATATGTCCCCGCTGGGGTGGAGGTGATCATCGGGATGAAGAAGGACAGGACCTTCGGCTTTGGACCCGTCATGGCCTTCGGTCTTGGTGGCGTCTTCACCGAGGTCATGAAGGATGTGGCCCTGAGGGTTTGCCCCCTGTCCTGGAACGATGCCATGGGGATGATCAGGGAGATCAAAGGATACCCCATATTGAGAGGCTACCGTGGCGGCCCGTGCGTAGACGAGGAGGCGTTGGCCGAGGTGATCGTGAGGGCCAGCGAGCTGGCCGTGCTGAACCCGAGGGTCGTCGAGATGGACATAAACCCTTTGATCCTGGGCAAGGGCGGCATCAAGGCGGTGGACGCACTGCTGGTCCTGGACGGGGACGATGGCGGTGGTTCGACCAGAGGGGTGCAGGGCCCTTGATCGACGGCCATGAGCGGGTGACGACAGTTCGGTCGGGCCGGCTTGGGATCCGAAGTCACGGCCCGGGCCGCGAGGCCGTCTGGGGCAACGAGGAGGCGGAGGAGCCGAGATGAAGAGATTCGATTATTATCAGCCGGAAGATCTCAAAGGGGCATTCGGATTGATGGAGAAGCTCAAAGGGGGGGCCCGGTACATCGCGGGCGGCACGGACATCATCTGTAAGGTGAAGCAAAAGGTCCTCCAGCCCGACGCCCTCGTCTCCTTGAGGCGGATCAGGGCCCTCAAGGGGATCTCGTGCAACGGCGGCACGGCCTTGGGGAGCATGACGTCCCTGAGAGAGATAGAGCGGGACCGGCTCATCGCGCGCGATCATGCATGCCTGGCACAGGCAGCCCAAGTCCTGGCAACCCCCCAGGTCCGCAGCGTGGCCACTTTGGGTGGCAATCTGTGCAACGCCGCACCCTCGGCGGACACCGCCCCGCCTCTCTTGGTCCTGGAGGCGATCCTGGTCGTGGAGGGGCCGGGGGGGAAGAGGGAGGTGCCGATCGATGAGTTCTTCACAGGGCCCGGACAGACGACCCTCGAGGCCCCGGAGGTCCTGACCCAGATTAGGATCCCGTCGAGAGAGTCGGGCACGGGGAGTGCCTTCGTGAAGTTGGGACGGCTCAGCCAGGACATAGCGGTGGTCAATGCCGCCGCATTGCTGGTCATGGAGGGTAAGACCTGCCGGAAGTGTCGCCTCGCCGTGGGGGCGGTGGCGCCCGTTCCCATGCGGCTCAAGAAGGCCGAGGCGTTGGTGGAAGGGAGAACCATTGGCGAGGATCTCCTGGAGCAGGTGAGCGCGGCGGCGCAACAGGAGGTGCAGCCCATAACCGATGTGCGCGGCACCGAGGCCTACAGGAGGGTCCTGTCCGGGGTCCTGGTCAAGAGGGCCCTGATGGCCGCCCTGAAGGCCGCCACGCAGGCGAGCGGCAGCTGATGCAACCAAAGGGGGCCCCCCGGTGGGGCCGTGGAGGGGAAAGGATGAAGAAGATCATCTGTTTCAAGCTCAACGGTCACGAGGTATCCGCCGAGGTGGAGTCCCACAAGATGCTCTTGCAGCTCTTGAGGGACCAGTTCCAGTTGACTGGGACAAAAGAGGGATGCAGTCAAGGGGAGTGCGGTGCGTGCACGGTCTTGGTCAACGGGCTTCCCGTCAACTCCTGTCTGTATCCGGCATTCGAGGTCGAAGGGGCCGAGGTGGTCACCATCGAGGGGCTCCTGGCCGAGGGCAACAAGCTCCACCCCATCCAGGAGGCGTTCGTGGAAAAGGGCGGGATACAGTGCGGGTACTGCACCCCCGGGATGATCATGTCCGCCAAGGCCCTCCTGGACGAGAATCCAGAGCCCAGCGACGAGGAGATACGAAAAGGGATCTCGGGCAACCTTTGCCGATGCACGGGATACGTGCAGATCGTGGAGTCCATAAAGGAGGCCGCCAGGCGGATGGCCTCGCAAAGGGGGTGAGGGGTGGCGAGGGAGAACCCCGGCGCCGCACAGCTACGGATCCAGAGAAGGTTATCCGAGACAGACGAGGACGTGGGGGACGAGATGACACGATACACTTTCATCGGCAGCGACTTTCCCAGGCCCGACGCCCCTGAGAAGGCCACGGGCAGGGCCCAGTACATCCAGGACATCGTGAGGCCCGGCATGCTCTATGGCAAGATAAAGTTCAGCGAGTATGCCCATGCCAGGATCAAGCACATAGATACCTCCAAGGCGGAGCGCCTGCCGGGTGTCAGGGCTGTCATAACCGGTTACAACACCCCTGAGATCCGCATCGGTTTCATCAGGGACAATTTCGCCTTGAAAAAGGACAAGGTCAGGCAGTTTCGGGACGAGGTGGCCGCTGTCGCCGCCATAGACCCTGAGATCGCCGAGGAGGCCATCGATCTGATCCGCGTCGAATACGAGGAGCTGCCAGGTGTGTTCAGTCCTGAGGAGGCCCTGGCCGAGGGGGCGCCGCTGATCCACGAGACGGACCCCAGCGGACGTCCCAGGAAGGACAATCTCGTCCCGGTCCCGTGGAAGTTCGTCCATGGGGATCTGGATGAGGCCAAGAAGGCCTCCCGATACATCGTGGAGGACGACTTCTCCACACAGAGGATCCAGCAGTCCTGCATGGGGACCGCGGGGTGCATTGCGGAATTCGATCTCCACAACAACCTGACCATCTGGTCCAAGACCCAGATCCCTTATCTGGCCCAGAACGACTTCAACAGGGCCCTCGAGGCCATGGGGCTGAGGGGGAAGAACACCAGGGTCTTCGTGCCCTATCTCGGCGGGTCTTTCGGCACTGGTCTCGACACCCACGCCTACGAGTACATCGCCATCCTCCTGGCTTACAGGACGGGAAGGCCGGTGAAGATCGTGCTGACCCGGGAGGAGGAGTTCACGGCCCTTTCTCCCCGCCAACCGACCAAGACCCACATCGTCCAGGGCTGCGACGCCCAGGGGAGATTGACCTTCAGGGAGGTCCGAATGGTCCTGGACAACGGGGCCTACACCTCCTGGGGCGCCACCACACCGAGCGTCATGATCATGCCCATATCCTCCCTCTACAGGGTGCCGGTCTACTTCTACGAGACCAAGATAGTCTACACCAACAACACCTACTGTCAGGCCATGAGGGGATACGGGAATCCCCAGGCGAGCTGGGCCATAGAGAGCAACATCGACCAACTGGCAGAGGCCGTCGGGATAGACCCGCTGGAGTTCAGGATGATCAACAGGAACCTGCCCGACGAGGTCACCCCCATGGGCTTCAAGGTCACCACCTGCGGTCTCAAGGAGTGCATGGAGGCCGTGGCCGAGAGGCTCGACTGGAAAGAGAAACGGGGCAAGGGGAGGGACAAGGCCCGCGGCGTGGGGATGGCCTCCCTCTTTCACCCCGGCGGGGGGTGCCGCATATATCGTTCCGACGGCACGGGGATCATCATGAAGCTGGACGACTTCGGCAATGTCTCGGTGGCCATAGGCGGGGTGGAGATGGGCCAGGGGTTCAACGCCGCCCTTACCCTGGCCACGGCCGAGGCCTTAGGGGTGACCCCGGACAAGGTGACCGTGGTCTCCGGTGACACGGCCACATGTCCCTGGGACGTGGGCACCCACGCGAGCCGCGGGGCCTTCACCTCTTGCAACGCGGCCATAATGGCCGCCCATGAGGCCAGGGTCAAGATCTTCCGACTGGCCTCGGAACACTTCATGTCCCGCGTAAAGGCGAACCTGGAGGCCCGCAAGAAAAAGGACCCGGGCTTCAAGCTCCCGGAGATCGACCTGGACAAGAGATACGACCCGTCTGAGTTCGACCTGAAGGAGAACTACGTCTTCCTCAAGGCCAGACCGGACGATCCCCTGCTCAGGGTGACCCTGGGGGAGATACTCAGGGCGGCCCACTTCAAGGATCACGGCACGACAGTGGTGACCGAGGCCTTCTACGACCCTGACAACGAGATGCTCGATCCCAAGACCCGCAAGGGCAACCTCTCGTCCACCTACATATTCGGTGCCCAGGGGGCCGAGGTGGAGGTCGACCTGGAGACCGGGAAGGTTAAGGTCCTGCAGTTCGTCTCGGCCCACGACGTGGGGCAGGTCATCAGCATGCAGGCCATAAGGGGTCAGATCTACGGCGGATCTGTAATGGGGCTCGGCTACGCCCTGTCCGAGGAATACAAGAGCGAAAAGGGGAGGAACCTGAACCCCAATTTTCTGGACTACAAGATCTTCAGGGCCACGGACTTGGACTTTCCCATCCACGTGGCATGCATAGAGACCAACGACGGGTTGGGCCCCTTCGGGGCCAAGGGCGTCGGGGAACCAGGCCTTGTGCCTGCGGCCCCTGCCATCGCCAATGCCGTCTACGACGCCATCGGCGTGCGGATCAAGGACCTGCCCATCACACCGGAAAAGGTCCTGGCCGCGCTCAAGGAGAAGGGCAAGGGGAGTATCTGAGGCTCGGCGAGACCCCCCTGGCCTCCAGGGGGCGCTCGACGGCGGGGTGCCCGAGGCGGGGACTGCCCCGCCATAGGAAGGGGACGAGGCGAGATTGCTTCCGCAGCGTTTCATGCTTCCTCTAGTGGGGATCTGCATCCTTCTCTACCCGGTGCTCTTCCCCAAGTCTTACTGGATCACGGTCTTCATATACGTCGGGATCTACGGGCTCGTCGTTGTCGGCTACGACCTCCTTCTCGGGTACTGCGGGCAGATATCCCTGGGGCACAACGGCCTGTTCGCCATAGGTGCCTATTCCACCGCCATCGCCACCCGGTGGCTGGGATGGCCGCCCTTGGCCGGCATGGGGATCGGGGTACTGGTCACGTGTCTCATATCCTTCTTGGTGGGAGTGCCCACCCTGCGCCTCAGGGGTTACTACCTCGCCATAGCCACCATGGGTTTCGCCTTCATCGTGGAGTCCCTGGTAAAGACCGAGTACTTCGGCGGATCCTCCGGCATCACCAAGATCCCTGCCTTCAGCGCCTTGGGCTACACGTTCGAGACGGACCGAAGCTTCTATTACCTGGTGTGGGGGATCGTATTCGCATCGGTTTTGCTCTGCCTCAGGATAGGGGGTACCGCCCTTGGCAGGGCCATGAAGGCGGTCCACACAGACGAGGAGGCCGCCACCTGCATGGGAGTCAATGTCGCCAAAACCAAGATGCAGGCGTTCCTCTTGAGCGCGGCACTGGCGGCCGTCGCAGGGAGCCTGTACGCCCACTACGGGGGGACCATCGCCCCTAGCAGCTTCAACATCATGGTCTCCGTCAAGCTGCTGCTCATGCTCTATCTCGGAGGACCCGGGACGATCTACGGGGGCGTCGTCGGGGCCTTCATCCTGTTCGCCCTCCCCGAATTCCTGGGCCACTTGGAGAGACTGGAGCTGGCCCTGGAAGGACTGGTGTTCATGCTCATCCTGATATTCATGCCTGGCGGCCTGGTGGGCGGAATGAGTCGTCTGTCGGCACTGCGAAGAGCGCTCCTGCCCGGACAGGGACGTTGATCTCCGCGGCCCGGCGACGGATGACGGCTGCGCAATGCGGCTGAGGGTGAGGCAGATGGGTGAATCCATCCTGATCGGGACAGACATCTACAAGAACTTCGGCGGCCTTCAGGCCGTCTCGGGGGTGAGCTTCGAGGTCCCCGCGGGGAGGATATTCGCCATCATCGGTCCGAACGGGGCCGGCAAGACCACCCTGTTCAACCTGATCTCCGGGGTCTTCCGGGACTATCGGGGAGTGATCCTCTTCTGCGACGAGGCCATAGACCATCGTCCCCCCCACGTCATCGCCGCCAAGGGGATAGCCAGGACCTTTCAAAACGTGCGCCTCTTCAAGAACCTCTCGGTCCTGGAGAACGTCATGGTGGGGTGTCACGGGTGGCTCCGGCCTGCCCTCTGGCGGACCATCTTCGGGCTGGGGGCGGTCAGGAGACAGGAGCGCGCCGTGGAGCGATGGGCCAGCGAGATGTTGGGCTTCGTCGGGCTCGAGGGGCGTGCCGGAGATGAGGTGGGCTCCCTCCCCCTGGGGGAGCAGAAGCTGGTCGAGATCGCCAGGGCCCTGGCGGCCAGACCCAAGTTGCTCCTGCTCGACGAGCCAGGCGCCGGGCTCAACGACGCGGAGATGGAGAAGCTCAAGGCCATCATGTTCAAGGTGAAGGAGCAGGGAATCACCCAGGTTGTCGTCGAGCACAACATGAATTTCATCATGAGCATCTCCGACAGGATCATGGTCCTGGACTTGGGGGTGAAGATAGCGGACGGGACACCCCAGGAGATCCTCCAGGACGAGAAGGTCATCGAGGTATATCTGGGCAGGGAGCGGCACCTTGCTTGAGTTGAGGGACGTCACAACCGGTTACGGCAAATTCAGGGTGCTCAAGGGGATATCCATCCAGGTGAGAGCAGGGGAGACCGTATGCATCGTGGGGGCCAACGGGGCAGGCAAGACGACCATCATGCGGGTCATCTCCGGCATCATCCCTGTCTGGGACGGGACCAAGTGGTTTCAGGGGCAGGACGTCACGCGCCTCAGCCCCATGAGGCTGGCCAAGAACGGTATCATCCAGGTACCGGAGGGTCGGCTGATCATATCGGAGCTGTCCGTGGAGGACAATCTGCGTATCGGGGCCTATGCCCGTTACTCGGAGACCACCAGATCGGAACTGAGGCAGGAGTTCGAACGGGTCTACGGGCTCTTTCCGGTCTTGAAGGAGAGGGCCAAGCAAAAGGCTGGGACACTGTCCGGTGGGGAACAGCAGATGCTGGCCATCGGCAGGGGGCTCATGGGGCGGCCCAAGCTCCTGATGCTCGACGAGCCATCCCTGGGGCTCGCCCCTCTCATGGTGAAGGCCATGTTCGATGTGATCAAGGGACTGCACGAAAAGGGGCTCCCGATCCTGCTGGTGGAGCAGAACGTCAGGGCCGCCCTGTCGGCCTCGACCAGGGGATATGTGCTGGAGACCGGGGCCCTGGTGATGGAGGGGCTCTCATCGGAGCTCGTCCAGGATGAGCGGGTCAGGAAGGCGTATCTCGGCGGGTGAACTCTTGAGGAAAGGGGGTGATGGCCGAAGGAAAATCGGGATCGGTTCTCGGCCCGGATGGACCGAGGTTTCGAGAGACCAGACACACACAACGAAGGGAGGAGGATCATGAAAAGGATGGGTCTCTTCGTCAGCGTCCTGTGCATCGCGGCCCTAGTGTTGGGCGCAGGCCAGGTCTCGGCCCAGGATGTCATCAAGTTCGGGGCGAGCTACGGCATGACGGGCCGCATCGGCTGGATCGGCGGCGACTGCGTCGACGGGGCCAAGCTGATCATAGACGAGGTCAACGCCAAAGGCGGGATCAAGGGGAAGAAGATAGAGCTCATCGTCTACGACTCGGAGAACAACCCGGACAAGGCCAGGACCAACTTCGAGAAGCTCATAAAGAAGGATGAGGTGGTGGCCATCCTGGGGCCAACGGTCACCACGGAGTCGCAGACCGTCCTGCCCGTGGCGGAAAAGGCCAAGATCCCCTTCATAGTGGTCTCGGGCGGTATCGAGGTCAACGAGGAGATACTGCCCGAGTACAAGAAAGAGGGGAAGAAGTGCTACATGTGGGCCTTGAGCGTGGGCACCCAGAGGCAGAACGAGGCCAAGGTGGCATGGCTCAAGAAGAAGGGTTACAAGAACATGGGGAACATCGAGCCCCTGGACCAGATGGGTGACCTCTCGGCCCAGATCTACAAGGTGTTCTGCCAGAAGTACGGCATCAACCTGGTGGCCCAGGAGAGGTTCGACGACAAGGGCACGGACTTCACCACCCAGATGTCCAAGATCAAGGCGGCTGGGGCGGACTCCATAGGCTCCATGTGCTCCGGGGCCCCTGCCGTGACCCTGGTGAAGAACCGGGACCAGGTGGGGATGAGGGATTTCCCCTTCATGCTCTCCGACGCCAACATCTCCAAGAAGTTCATCGAGCTCCTGGGGGAGAACACTCACAACATATACAGCGTGGGTGCCAAGATCGAATATGTCTCCTATCTGAAGGAAGACGACCCCCAGAAGAAGGTCATAGCCGATTTTCAGCAGAGGTTCAAGGCGAAATACGGCAAGGATCCCCAGAGCTGGTTCTTCGCCGCAGTCGGATACGACAGCGCACTCATGTTCATAAAGGCCGTGGAGGCCGTGGGGACCGACGGCGAGAAGATCAGGGACTGGCTGGAGAAGCAGGACAAGTTCCAGGGGGCACAGGCCGTGTATTCCTGGAGCGATATGGACCATCGAGGGATCGGTCTGGATCAGTGCCTGGTGGTCACGATCAAGGACGGCCAGTGGGTCCCTGCCCAGTGACGCAGCGATCCTCTGGGTGGGGCTCGGCTCAAATCAGGTGTGAGGGGTGCGGGTAGGGGCGCGGCTCCCTGTTGTTCCGCTGAAAGGGGCGTGCGTCCCTGCCTGCCAACCCTCAGTGGAGACAGGTCTTGGAGGGAATCTCCCTTTACGTTCAATTCGCCATCACCGGGCTGACCATGGGGACCATATACGCCATGGTCGGCATAGGGTTCTCCTTCATATACAGGGTGACCACGGTCCTGAACTTCGCCCAAGGGGAGTTCCTGATGCTGGGGGCCATGGTGGCCATCACCATGGTCTCCGCGGCCGGCCTCTCCCTTCCCTTGGCCGTGGTGATCGGGATAGTGGCCCTCATCATCACGGGGATGTTGTTCCACCTCGGGGCCATAAGGGTCTTGGGAAAGGCAGAGCCCGCCCGGGTAATCCTTATCACGATAGCGGGCTCCATGTTCCTTCAGGGCACGGCCTTCCTGATCTGGGGCACGGATGACTACACACTGCGCCCCGTCGTGAAGGCAGGGACCATAGAGGTGCTGGGTGCTGCCTTGAACTCCCAGGTCTTCCCTGTTCTCATAGCGGCTGTCTTGATAACGATCGTCTTGAAGGTCTTCTTCGACTGGACCATCTGGGGCAAGGCGACGGCCGCCTGCGCCCAGAGTCGGGAGGCCTCCATGCTGCTGGGCATCAACGTGGACAGGATGGGGATGCTCAGCTTCGCCATGTCGGCCGGGATAGGCGCCGTGGGCGGGATCCTCATCGCACCCATCTGTCTCATGCAGTATCAGAAAGGGATTCCTCTGGCCATCAAGGGTATCGCCGGGGCCGTGGTGGGCGGCCTGGGGAATGTATGGGGGGCCATGGTGGGCGGGATACTCATGGGGCTGGTGGAGGCCCTGAGCGCCGGTGTCATCGCTTCCTACCTCACGGACGTCGTGGTATTCGTCATCCTGATGCTCGTCCTTTTCCTCAAGCCCGAGGGGCTCCTGGGCAGGGCTCGGTGAAAAAAAGATGCGTGCGGCCACCCTGACCAATCAGAGCGCAGTGGCGTTTCTCGGGGCGGCAGTGGGTCGTGTTTGGTCCGGGCCTGGTGGAGCTCCTCGCCCTTCAGGGGCTTTTTTCGACCATTTGGGCGTCTCGCTTCGCTGCAAATCCCGGATCCGCCCTTTTGGGGCGGCGGGATTTGCGGTCGCTTCGCCTCGCCGGCAATGGTGCCCGAAAAAACCCCCGAGCCGGGCTCGGAGGATCCCCCAGGCCGTGGTGGGGGGTCGGCGGTGACCGATGAGGGGGTGGTGGCGTTTCTCGGGGCGGATCGCCTGCAGTGCCCGGCTCCGCGCAGGCAGGGCGGAGAGCCGAAGCGAGGAGAGATGCCACCACGTGGCCTCGGGATGGCCGAGGCACCTGCTGACCGTTCATGAGAGAGGGGATGGTCGGGGTGCAAGGGAGTCGAGGGCCTCGAGGTCTTCCTCGCTGTCCACGTCCGCCAGCCAAAGCGGCTCGTCTATCTCCACACCCAGGACCTCTTCTGGGTGCCCTTCTATGATCCTCCTCCCCCCTTCGTCACCCTCCAGTTCGAGGAGCAGGCGGTAGAATCCCCTGTGGAAGATGGTGGGATTTCCCCGCTTCCCGGCATGGACCGGGACGCAGATCCCCTTTTCCGAGGCCCAGAAACTCTCCAGGAGCAGGTCGAGAAACCGGGGTGTCACGAGCGGCTGGTCCCCGAGCAAGAACATCACCGAAGGGAACTCATCCTTGACCAGCCCGAGCCCGGCCCTGAGGGAGTAGGCCTGTCCTTCGCGGAAGCGGTAGTTGAAGGCCGTCACCAGGCGAGGATGGAGTGTCGTATCCTGCAGCGCCCTGATTATGGCCTCGAACTCATGGCCGAGGACTAGGACCACCGTGTCGAGCTTGGAACCGAGGGCGGCCTCCACGACCCACTGGAGCAAACACCTACCCCTGAAGGGCTGGAGCTGTTTGGGCCTTCCCAGCCGTGTGGAGGTCCCCGCGGCCAGGATGATGCCCGCCGTGGGCTGTTTAACGTCGCGCATCTCTTCCAGGCATGGCAGGATGACCCGGTTGCGGGTCTCGCGGCGCCATGGGGGCCTCGTAGCTCCTCCCGGCCGAATCCCGCAGGACCAGGGTGTCAAAACGCCGGAGGGTCCCTTCATCAAGGTAGGTATAGAGGCTCATGGACTCTCCTGCCCGCAGGCGGTGTTCTCCATGGGGGAAAAGATTCGGTATGTGCAGGGTCCCTTCAGGTCCCAGGAGATCCAGGGCGCTCACGAGGAGGATATCCGATTCGGAGTCGTTCCTCACCTGCAGCTCCACGTTCTGGTCCGGGAGGGCCAGGCACTTCCTGCAGAAGACATCCTGACAGCTCGAGTTGACTATCAGCCGAATCTCCAACGTCTTGCCCTTTTCCGCGAGCCCCATTGGTCCCTTACCACCGTCTATCCTAGAGCCTTTCCTGACCGCTGAGCTCTCTCTCGAGCAACGCGATCAACTCGCCGGCCAGGGTGAGCACCACACCGGCGTCTTCCCCGGTTATCCTGGAGCTGAACTTGTAACGGGCCGAGTTTCTCAACTCCAGGCATAGGTTGAGCCTGCGGCCGATAGCCCTTTCCACACTCCCGGTCCTGATGTAGGTCTCGCCAAAACGCTGAATTATCCCCCCGTGGGAGCCTGGCAGGTCGGCCATCTTCACGACGAGGAGCCCCTTCACCGCCAGCTCGGCGGAGTTGTACGCACCATCCAGCCCCAGGCGGTAATGACCCCTCGAGATGGCCTCCTTCGCCGAGTCGTGATACTCTTGGGCCAGGGCAAGGCAATGGCTGGCCGCCGAGATCCTCGAAACCCTTTCCGGCATGGAATAGACCTCCTGGCCGTGACTGAGGACGTTCTCCAGGAAATGATCGACCAAAGGGAACAGATCGTCCAAATGGCAGGTAACGATCTCCAGGGGGGCCCTCGTCTCCATCTGGACATCCATCAGTATGTCAGCGATCCTTTCGCGAGTCCGATCGCCGTCGGTGGTGACGATCAGCACGTCGATGTCGCTATCCTCACGGGCCGAGCCTTTGCTGGTGCTACCGAACCAGACGATCTTGGCGATCTCGGGCCCTATCTCACTGCTTGTAAGGGCGTCACTCAGTCTTCGGACCGCCTCCAGGTGGTAATGGCTCCTCGTCTTCAATGGCGTGAACCTTTCCTTTTGGGCGGGAGATCCACTGGAGTGATTATCGAGAAAACGAGTTGCCGTGTCAATCGACGGCGGTCAGGTTCGAGATGCGCCGTCGTCCGGCCTTCGCGGCCGTTGACACAGCAGGGTGCGTCCCATACAATCGAGGCCGGCCTTTGCGAATACGGCCGTGCCGGAGCTGAACCAGATGCTGAAGGTCCTCGCTGTTCTCGGGAGTCCCCGCAGAGGCGGCAACACGGAGATCCTGCTCGACGAGGCCATTCGAGGGGCCGGGGACCGAGGGGCCGAGGCCGAGAAGGTCGTGCTCGCTGATCTCAAGATCTCCCCCTGCATGGAGATATATGCGTGCAAGAAAAAGGGGATCTGCCCCATCAAGGATGACATGCTGGGCCTCTACGAGAAGCTCGACGAGTGCCCGAGGGTGATACTGGCCTCTCCGATCTTCTTCTACAGCGTCTCGGCAACGGCCAAGGCCTTTATCGATCGATGCCAGGCGAGGTGGGCCAGGCGTTATGTCCTGGGCCAGCGGGTGTCCTCTGCCGTGGAACGAAGAGGGGCATTCATCTCTGTAGGTGCGACCAGCGGCAAGAGGCTCTTCGAGGGGGTGAGGCTCACGGTGAAGTATTTCTTCGACGCCATAGACATGGTCTATGCAGAGGAGTTGCTGATCAGGGGGGTGGACGAGAAGGGGGAGATCCTGAAGCACCCCGAGTATCTCGAGCAGGCCTACGAGCTGGGCAAGAGGATGGCGGTGCCTTGATTCCAGCTGCACGTCGTCCCTTGAGGGTCGTCCGTGGCAGAGGGCTTGCCCCGACGACTTGAGCACTGCTGCGGGCGACGGACCACGGGCGCCTCCCGGCCCGAGGGGTGCACAGAAAAGGACCGGATCTCGAATCATCGGGACCGAGCGGGGCTGAGAAAAACGGCGGGGGAGGAAGATGACGCTTCGATTCATGAGGAACAAGCTGGTGCAGGTGGAGCCGCTCCAGGAGGGGCGGCTCTCGGTCTCGTGGAGGTCGGAAGACGATCTCCTGTGTGCGGAGATCCGGATGAAGGTCCGGCTCCCGGACCTCGAGATAGAGGCCGTGGAGGGCGGGGTCTCCAGGTCCGTGCATCCCGAGTGCGCAGGGGCGTCGAGCCTCCTGGCGAAGGTCGTGGGGGTGAGGGTGGGTCCGGGGCTGAGGAAGATCGTTCACGGTCTACTGGGAGGGGCCGACGGTTGCGAGGAGCTGGCCGAGGGGGTCTTGGAATGCTGCAACGCGGTCATCCTCAACTTCACCTTGCCTCAGATCCGGAAAACGGAGCGAGGGACCGAGGAGGAGAAGAAGGAGAGGTTCAGGGAGATGCTGCGGTTCAACCCGAGACTGGTGAGGAGCTGCGTGGCATTCGCCGATGACAGTCCCCTGATGCAGGGTCTGGATCTCTGAGCCTGGCGCGGAGGTGTCGCCTCTCTTGCCGGCGCCTCGCCGGATGGAAAGCGGGGGGGAGATGATCGGTTTCAGCAGGAGCATGCTGATAGGTGCTGAATTCGTGGGCGAGGAAACGATCCGCTTCCATGGGATCCTGGAGGATCACATATACGCCATGGAGATCAGGATGGACGTGGAGGTCCCGACCGGGGCCATCCGGTCCATCCAGGGCTGGATGAAGCGCTACACAAACCCCGTCTGCCCCAAGGCAGTCGAGATCCTCCAGAGGGCGGTGGGACGGTCCCTCCGGGAGGAGGGCTGGATCTCCTGGGTGAACAGGGAGATCGGCCGCAACGGCTGCCAGCACTTCGCCGAGATCCTCATCGAGTGCGGGCGCTGTCTGGACTCGGCCCGATTGGCCGATGCCCTGAGGGGGGATCTGGAAAGGGACCTTCGGATCGACTTGGCAGACAGGGCCCGATCCTGGGTCCGGGGAGATCCAGAGGCGTCCGGGAGGTGCATGGCCAGGCCTCGATGAGATCCCGAGAACCGGAGTCGACCGGATATGAGAATCGATCTGCACATCCACACGCGCCCCCGCTCCCCTTGCAGCGCCATAGACCCGCTGGAGCTGATCCGGCAGGCCCGAAAGGTGGGCCTGGACGGGTTGTGCCTGACGGAACACCAATCCCTTTGGGACCCGACGGAGATCGCCGAGCTAGTGGCCAGGGACGGGATTCGCATCTTCCAGGGCAACGAGGTGACCACCAATCAGGGGGACATACTGGTCTTCGGGTATGAGGAAGATGTGAAGGGGGTGGTGGCCATCCAGGAGCTGCGTGAGGCGGTCGAGGCCGCGGGAGGCTTGATGATAGCGGCCCATCCCTTTCGCGGTTTCTTGGTCTTCGGCTTCGCCCAGCTCCAGATGGGTGTGGATGAGGCCTGCCGCCGCTCGCTGTTCCAATACGTGGACGGGCTGGAGATCCTGAATTGCCGATTGACGGCGCAGGAAAACGATCTGGCCCGCCAGGTCGCACAGCGGCTGGGTCTTCTGGGCGTGGCGGGCAGCGACGCTCATCGCCTGGACGAGGTCGGCAGGTGCGTGACCGTGTTTCAAAGGGAGATACGCACGGAGACGGAGCTGATAGAGGAGCTGAGGGCGGGCCGCTTCACGGTGCTGTAGGGGCGGGCCCGGGCTGTGTGACCTTTCGCGCTCCAAAGACGCCAGGGGATGAAGGCCGATGCGAACGGTTGCGGAGGTGATGGATTCCAAGAGCATCGCTGTGATAGGGGCCTCCCGTGACGCGGAGAAGCCCGGGGCCATGCTCCTCAAGACCCTCAGGGATGTGGGTTTTTCGGGAAGGGTCGCCGGTGTCAACCCCCAGGGAGGGGAGATCTACGGGGTCACACTTTACAAGACCCTGGAGGAGGTCCCGTTCCAGGTGGATCTTGCCGTCCTCATCATCCCCCCCAGGTTCGTGCCGGAGGCCGTGGCGCTGTGCGGCCGAAAGGGCGTCAAAGGGGTCGTGATATCCTCCGAGGGCTTCGCCGAGGCAGGGGAAGAGGGGGCGGGGTATCAGCAGGAGGTCCTCTCCATCCTCCGCGCGGCGAACATGAGGGGGTTCGGCCCCAACACCCTGGGCCTGGTGAACACGGCCACCGGGCTCACCACCTCCTATTTCGCCCACCCGCGCATGCTGGAGCCGGGGTCCATAGGGGTCGCGGCCCAGTCAGGGATCTTCGTGGGGGCGCTCCTTCGCTACCTGAGCTCCTTCGAGGGGATGAGGATCTCCAAGGGGATCGGCCTGGGGAACAAGATGGACGTGGACGAATCCGACGCCCTGGAATACCTGATGGAGGACGAGCAGACCCGGATCGTGGGGATGTACCTGGAGGACGTGCGGGACGGAAGGCGCTTCATGGAGGTGGCGAGGGAGGCGGTGAAGAGGAAGCCCGTGTTGCTCCTCAAAGGCGGCCGGACCCCTGAAGGGGCGAGGGCAACCGCCTCGCACACGGCCAGCCTGGCAGTGGAGGACACGGTCCTGGACGGTGCCTTGCGCCAGGCAGGGGTCATCAGGGTGAGGGGGATAGAGGAATTGGTGGCCACCATCAAGGGTTTCCTCTTCATGCCGTTGCCCAAGGGAGGACGCATCGCCCTGGTCACGTACAGCGGGGCCCAGGCCATAATGAGCATCGATGCGGCCATGGACGACGGACTCCAGGTGGCCCGTTTCGGGGAGGCCACCAGCCGAAGGATCTCCAGGGTCATCTCCACCGCGGCCAAGGCCCAGAACCCGGTGGACATATTCCCTGACATGATGGTCCACGGGCCGGAGAGGACCTTCACCGAGACCCTCGGGGCCTTGCTGGAGAGCGAGGATGTGGACGGGGTCATATTCATCTCCTTCGCCCTGCCTGGGACAGGACCCTACCGCGCCGTGGCTGAGCTGATCGGGCAAGACCGGACCAAGCCCGTCTTCTTTACCCTCCTGGGGATGAAGGAGGACCTGGAGGAGAGCAGGTCTTTTCTGGAGGCCAGACGCATACCGTGCTATCTCTTCCCGGAGACAGCGGTGAGGGTCATGGCCAACATGTGGCGATACGGATCCATGGCCGCGTCCAAGAGGGAAGGGGAGGGGCGGGCCGTGCCTCGGCCTGTGGTTCATGGGACGGCTGGAAAGTAGGATGGCCGTGGTCGTGCGGGATGTGGCCGAGTTCGTCCATTCCCTGAAGGGTCAGAGGAGGTTTTCCACACAGGTCGTTCACCACGAGTTTCTCCCCCCCCGCCCCGCCAGGTACGCCGAGCCCAGCGTCTCCCTGGACCCGAGGCTGGAGGCGGTCCTTCGCAGCCAGGGGATCCGGCGGCTCTACGTGCACCAGGCCGAGGCCCTGGAGCGCGTGGATCGGGGGGAGCACGTGGCCGTGGCCACCCCCACGGCCAGCGGCAAGACCCTCACCTACACCCTCCCGGTCTTCAAGGCCCTCCTTGCGAATCCTTCCACCCGGGCCCTCTATCTCTTCCCCCTCAAGGCCCTGGAGCAGGATCAGCACAAGGTGGTCCGCGCTTGGATACAGGGCCTAGGGGCGAGGGAGGAGGTGCTTTCGGCCATCTACGACGGGGACACCCCTGCCCACCGGCGGAGGAAGGTCAGGGAGTCCATCCCCCAGATCATCATCACCAACCCGGACATGCTCCACCTCTCCCTCCTCCCTTATCACGCCCAGTGGAAGGGGCTCTTCGAGAATCTCAGGTTCGTGGTGATAGACGAGCTGCACACCTACAGGGGGATCTTCGGATCCCACATCGTGCAGGTGCTCCGCAGGCTCAGGCGGGTCTGCAGCCATTACGGGAGCGCCCCCCAGTTCGTGGTCCTCTCCGCCACCGTGGCCAACCCAGGGGAGTTCGCCGGGCGCCTCACCGGGCTGAGCTTCTCGGTGATCGAGGAGAACGGGGCCCCGGCCTCGGGACGCCATTTCCTCTTCATGAACCCCACGGAGAGCCCGTACACCCTGGCCACCCACCTCTTCAGGGAGGCCGTGAACAGCGGCCTCAAGACCATCGCCTTCACCCAGGCCCGCAAGATCACGGAACTCATGCACACCTGGCTGATGCAGGAGGACCCGAGGCTGGCCCGCAGGATCAGCTCCTACAGGGCGGGTTTCCTCCCCGAGGAGAGGAGGGAGATAGAGCGCAAGCTCCTCACCGGCGAGATGGAGGGGGTGATCTCCACCAGCGCCCTGGAGATGGGGATAGACATCGGGGGGCTGGACGTTTGCATCCTGGTGGGCTACCCGGGGACCATCATCAGGACCTGGCAGAGGGGTGGAAGGGTGGGCAGGGGGGATCGGGAATCCCTCATCGTGCTGGTGGCCCAGCCGGACGCCTTGGACCAGTATTTCATGCGGCACCCCAGGCGTTTCTTCGAGAGCCGCTTCGAGAAGGCGGTGGTGGACCCCTCCAACGGGGTGGTGGTCCGGGGTCATCTGGGTTGCGCCGCGGCCGAGATCCCGCTGAGGGCCGAGGGGGATCTCTACGACATGAGGGGCGAGCTCGCCCCCCTGGTGGCGGAGATGGAGAGGGATGGGCTCCTGCTTCGCAGCGCTGGCGGGGAGCAGTGGTACAGCCCCAGGCGCAGGCCGCACGCGGAGGTGGACATCCGCGCGGCAGGCGAGGCCTATACCATCCTGGAGGAAGGGAGCAACAGGGTGGTGGGGAAGACATCGGGGGCCAGGACCTTCTCGGAGTGCCACGAGGGGGCCATATACCTCCACAAGGCCAACCACTACCTGGTCACTCGTCTGGACCTCGAGAGAAGGAACGTTTACGTGAGGCCGGTCCAGGTCCCCTACTATACCCGGTCCAGGTCCGAGACGGAGACGGAGATCCTGAGCACCCATCGCTCCCGTCCGGTGGGCAACTTCCTGGTGCGCCAGGGGCGCCTGAGGGTGACTGAACGGGTGGTGGGATACGAGAAGAGGCGGATCTCGGGGCAGGACCTCTTGAGCGTCCACCCCCTGAGCCTGCCTCCCATGGTCTTCGAGACCGTGGGGATCTGGATGGAGATGGAGGACTTCGTGAGGGAGGGGGTGCAGAGGGCGGGGCTTCACTTCATGGGGGGGATCCACGCGGCGGAACACGCCATCATCGCCCTGTTCCCCCTCTTCGCCCTTTGTGACAGGGACGACGTCGGCGGCATCAGCATCCCCATGCACCCCCAACTGGGCAAGGCCGCCATATTCGTCTACGACGGCTATCCCGAAGGGGTGGGCCTGGCCGAGAGGGCCTACGAGGTGATCGAGGAGCTCCTGGAGGCGGCCCTCTCCGCGGTGGAGGGTTGCGGCTGCGAGGAGGGGTGTCCGGGATGTATCCACTCGCCCAAGTGCGGCTCCGGCAACAAGCCGCTGGACAAGGGTGCCGCGATCTTGATCCTCAGGGCCCTCCTGGG
>Ga0068707_1000478_pt1 | contig 25941 bp, 21 predicted proteins | sample YNPNPMetaG_FD_66600 | JGI IMG/M metagenome (GOLD analysis project Ga0068707, IMG submission 66600) | Anoxygenic and chlorotrophic microbial mat microbial communities from Yellowstone National Park, USA - YNP NP MetaG | ecosystem: Environmental > Aquatic > Thermal springs > Hot (42-90C) >... | reverse complement strand
GGCGGCGCGGTCCCGGCCTCGACCGCGGGCGCCGGGGCGGGCGCTGCGGGTGCAGGGACCGTCGTCGAATCGCCGGCCTCGGGCGCGGAGGGTGGCAGAGCGGCCGCCGCGGTTCCCGCGCCGCCGTCGGTCGGCAAGTCGGTCGCGGTTGCGGCGGCGGCGGGGGTGGCCGTTCCCGCATCGAGAGCGGTCAGCGGTCGGCTCGTCGCCGAACGGTCCGGCCCTTCGGGGCGGCAGACAAAGTAGACGAGGCAGAAGCCGAGGGCCATGGAACCGAGGGCGACGGAGACGAGCGGCAGGGTCCGGACCTTCTCGGCGGGCGTGGGTTCCCGGACATCTGGGGGCACCGCGCGATCGCTGCCGCTGTCCCGCGTTCCGCTCACGGCGGGGATCGGTAGCGGAGTCGGAAGCGAGGGTCAAGCTGCGGTCGCGTCGCGCGATCTCCGGCTGGTCGAGGGATCGCGACGACGGAAATCGGGACGGAGGGTCCGCGTTGTCGCCCCGGTCTCGACGGTGCTATGCTGCGGACGTGCCGCAGGGAGGTGGAAGGTGCCGACTCCCACAACGCTTCTCGGTTCGGCCTGGGTGGCGGCAGCGCTGGCGCAGCCGGCCGGCTCGACCGGCGACGAGCCGGACTTCGGCATCTGGGTGTGGGTTCTGGTCGCGTTCGTGGTGGCGCCCATCGTGATGTACACGCTGAAGTATATTGGCGAGCGGCAGCGGGACCGGAAGACGCGCGAGCTGATCGAGGCATCGAACCGGGAGGGTCCGGTGCCGGATCTGCCGCCCGATTTCGAGGTTCCGCAGGTCATCCCGCGAAGGAGCAAGGCCGGCCGCCGACGGTAGGCCGGCAAGCCGGGAGGACGAGTCGTCGATGTCGTCGATGCTCCTGGGGCTGTTGTCGACCCACCCCGACTGGCTTCCCTGCCTGCTCGATTCGCAGCAGGAAGTGCTTCGGGTGCAGGACCCGCCGCAGCCGGGGGGCTGGGGGATCGGGTTCTACCAGCAGGGGGAGGTCCTGCGCCGCCTGACGCCGCTGGAACGCGCCGCGGGGCCGATCGAGTTTCGCCGGTTGGCGCACGACATCCGGAGCCAGGTGCTGGTGGGGCATGTGCGGCGGGCGAGCCCGGCGGCGCCGGCGAGCGCGGCGAACACGCATCCGTTCCGGTTTCGCGACTGGCTGTTCGCGCACCTGGGCAGCGTGCCGCGCTTCGGCGAGGTGGCGCCCCGGCTGCAGCAGAACATCCCGGAGTTCCTGGCCCGAAACATCGCGGGACAAACCGATTCCGAGGTGCTGTTCCACGTGGTGTTGACGCACCTGCACGAGCTGGGGGGGTTGCGCCACCCCGAGGTCGGGGTCGACACCGTGTGCGAGGCGATCCGACGGGGCGTGCGGGAGGCGGATGCTGCGGTCGCGGCGACGGGAGGCGAGCCAGCGGCGTTCGCGCTGGTGCTGACCAACGGAACGTGCATGGCGGCGGCGGCTCGGGGGGAGCCTCTGCGCATCGCGCAGTTCGACCGGCTGGTCGATTGCCGGGATTGCGGGCAGGCGCGTCGCGACCGGTGCGGCATCCTGCGCAGCGAACGTTCGGACCTGCGCGCCGTGCTCGTGGTCGCCGGCCCGCAGCCGGTGCCACCGCGCTACGAAACGCTGCCGGAGGAGTCGTTGATCGGGATCAAGCCGGACGCAACCGTCGAGACGATTCCGCTCCGACCTTCGGCGATCGGCCTGTCCGGATTCTAGGCCACGGGCCGGTTCCTATTGCCGCAGGCCGTCGGACTCGGGCGCGCCGGGCGCGGGGGGCAGCGGGGACAGCGCGCCGGCGGTTCCCTGGAGCTGGTTGGTGATCTCGCGGAGCTGGCGGATCTTCTGCCAGAGCCAGCGCTTGTTCGGGTAGTTCTCGAACTTCTCCGCGAACTGGGAATACAGCGTGAGTGCCTTGTCGAACTGCCGCATCCGCTCGTGGCAGTCGGCCAGCGACAGGTGGTAGTCGTCGGCCATGTCGCGGTCAAGGTCCGACTCGATCAAAGCCTGAAGGATCGTGATCGCCTCCTCGCAGCGCCCTTCGGCCTTCAGCACTTCGGTCAGCGCGTGCTGCACGCGGGTGACATAGGGGGAGGCGCGGTCCAGGGCGATCGCCTGGCGGAGCTGGGTTTCCGCATCCGGCCACCGCCCCTCGTGCATCGCCTGCAACCCGTTCTGGAAGTGCTCGAACGACAGTCGGCTCTTGGCCTCCGCCACCACGTCGCGCAGGATCGTGCGTTCGTTCGGCGTCAGATCCTCGTCGGCCTTTTCGGCCCGCAGCCGGTCCCACTGCACCAGCACCTGCTCGAAGTTCTCGTTGCGGTAGAACTCGTACAGCGCCGCAATCGCGGCCTCGTCGCGCGTCACCGCCGGCGCCTGCGGCTTCGCCGCCTCGACCTTCTTCCGCAGCTCCGCCCTCTCCTCCTCCAGTTGGGCAATCCGCTCCTCGTCGCGGTCGATCCGCACGTCATACGCCATCTTCAGCCCGCCGAAGATCAGCACGACGAAGATCGCGTAGGCGGCTGCCGAGTTCCACAGCATGCGGCGCTCGTAGGTCTTCTGCTTCTTGGCGACCGCCTTGAGATCGGCGCCGAGGGCGGCGGTGAGGTTGTTGGTGCGAATCACGAGCGAGCGGATCTCGACGATCTCCTTCTTGACCTCGCGAATGTCGTCGTCCATCGGCTGCATGACGCGGACGCCATGGTAGCGGAAGGGTGGGGGGCCGGGCAAATGCCGTGCGCGCGGATGCCTCGCGCGGCGCTTGCCAGGGCGTCGGAATGGTTGTACGAGTCGTCCTGCAACGGAGGCAACCCGTGTACGACACTTCGGACATCCGCAAGAACCTCAAGATCGTGATCGACGGCCAGCCCTGGGTCGTCGTCGATTTCCAGTTCGTCAAGCCCGGCAAGGGCACCGCCTTCACCCGCACCCGGATCAAGAACCTGATCACCGGCGCGGTGCTCGAGAAGACGTTCCGCTCCGGCGAGAAGCTCGAACCGGCCGAGGTCGAGCAGCTTTCGGCGCAGTACATGTACCATGAGGGCGACCAGTACTGGTTCATGGACAACACGAGCTACGAGCAGTTTGCCGTCTCGGCCGCCCAGATCGGCGACCAGGCCCGCTTCCTCACGGAGAACCTCGTCGTCAACATCACGATGTTCCGGGGCCAGCCGGTCGGGATCGAGCTGCCGACGTTCATCGAGGCCCAGGTCACCCGGTGCGAGCCGGGCGTGCGGGGCGACACCGCCACGGGCGGCACGAAGCCGGCCACGATCTCGTCCGGCGCCCTGATTCAGGTCCCGTTCCACATCAACGAGGGCGACTGGGTCAAGGTCGACACGCGCGACGGCCGCTACGTGGAGCGGATCAACAGGCGCTAGGCCGGGCGTCCGCCCCGGGGGTAGATCGTGCCCGATCCGGCTCCCCGCGGTTCCCCGCGCGCCCGCCTGGAACGGCGCGCCCGCGCCCTCGCCGCCATCCGCTCGTTCTTCGAGGCCCAGGGATCGCTCGAGGTGGAGACCCCGCTGTTGCTGCGCGCGCCGGCGCCCGAGCGGCACATCGTCGCGCTGGCGGTTCCCGGCGCCGGCTTCCTGGCCGCCTCCCCCGAGCTCCAGATGAAACGGCTCGTCGCGGACGGCGCCGGTCCGATCCACCAGATCACCCGCTCGTTCCGCGGCGGCGAACGGGGCCGGACGCACCTCCCCGAGTTCACGATCGTCGAGTGGTACCTGCCGGGGGCGACGTACCGCGAGGCGATGGACCAGACCGAGGCGCTGGTGCGATGGGTCGCCGAACGGCTGGCGACGCCCGGAAGCCCGCCGCGCTTCGATCCCGGACTTCCGTTCGAGCGGTGCCGGATTCCGGAGCTGTTCGAGCGGCTGGCGGGTTGGAGGCCCGGGGCCGATGCCGAGGATGAACGGTTCGCGTTCGACCTGGTGGACAAGATCGAGCCGGCGCTGCCGCGCGACCGGGGCGTGCTGGTCTACGACTATCCCGCCTCCCAAGCCTCGCTGGCACGTCTGTGTCCCAGCGATCCCGCGTACGCCGAGCGGTTCGAGCTGTACCTCGGGGGGCTGGAAGTGGCCAACGGCTTCACCGAGCTGGCGGACGAGGCGGAGCAGCGGGCGCGTTTCGAGCGCGAGCGGGCGGCGATTGCGGCGCAGGGACGTCCCCTGTACCCTCTCGACGAACGGTTCCTCGCCGCCCTCCCCCGCCTCGGCCTTTGCGCTGGCGTCGCCCTCGGTTTCGACCGCCTGCTGCTGGCCCTGACCGGCGGCGACGACATCGGCGAGGTCACCACGTTCCGCTGGGAGGAGGTCTGAGATGCCGGCGGCCGTGCGGCGACCCGGGGGCGGTCCGGCGGTGCTCGCGTTCCTCGCGCCGTGCCTCGCCGCGGCCGCGTCGTGCGGGCCGCCCCCGGCGGCGCCGGTTTCGCCGGAACCGGTCGCGGTCCATCGGGCCGTCCTGCTGCGCCCCGGCGGTCTCTTCGTGCAGGTGCGGCTGGACCGGGTGCGGCGGTGGTTGCCCGCGGTCGGCGAGGCGGCGACGCTCGCCTGGACGCCGACGATGCCGGGAGCGGCGTGTCTGGTCGAGATGCTGTGGGCCGCCGACCTCGCCTCGGCCTGGTTCGCCACCTCCCCCGACCCCTCGGCCCCCGCCTCGGGCGCCGCGCTCCTCGAAAGCCTCGCGGTGCCCGCCGACCGCGTGCGCGGATGGGCCGACTGCGTGCTCGCCGGCCTCGGCTCGGGCGCCGTGCCGCGCTCGGTCGCGCCGCCGGCGACGACCGCCGAGGGACCGCTCGATCCGCTGGAGTTCGTGGTCGGAACCGGACGGTGGGCGAACACCGGAATCGCGCTGCTGGGTCCGGGCCGGTGGGGCATCGTGTCGGGAGAGCCGTTCACGACCTGGGCCTGGGAGCTGGCGGGACGCGGGCCGGCGCCGGCCGCCGGGGACACCAGTCCGGCCGATCGCGTGGCGGGAGCGGACGTGCAGATCGTGTGGCTCGACCCGGCCGCGCTGTCGGCGCTGCTGGTCGATCTGACGGGCGGATTGGGCCCCGTGCCGCCGCCCGAGGACCTGCGCGGGCTGGCGGCGGGGCTGTGGCTCGGGGACCATCCGCGGGCCGAGGCGTGGCTCGAGGCGCGGGGGCCGGAGTCGGCGACGGCGGTCACCGACACGATGCGCACCGCCGCGGCGGTGCTCCAGCTCGGCGTGTCGGTCCAGGCCGCGCGGCTCGGCGTCGCCTTCGGCGACGATGTGCAGGATCGGGTCGAGCAGGTGGCGGCGATCGCGGAGCGCGCCGTGTTCGACACGCGGGGCGCGCTGTCGTCCGTGCGTCTCGAGCTGACGGCGGACGACCTGGCGCACGTGCAGGGCTTCGCCCTGGCCCTGGCCAGCCGCCAGTTGTCGGACTGACGACGCTCCCCGGCCCACCGGTCACTCGTCGCCGCCGGTCCCCTCCGCGCGACGAAACTGTTCGAGCGCCTCGGTGGCGCCGGGATGGGTCAAGAACGATCGGGCGACGGCGGGCGGAAGCGTCACAGCCCAGCTTCCGGCGCGCAGCGCCAGCCGCACGTGCTCCTCGGTCTTGATACTCGCCACGAGCATGCGCGGGCCACGGTCGCCGGCGAGGCGCCGGACGTCGTCCAGCAGGCGAGCGGCGCCCTCGTCCCCCGACGCCTGCGCCACCCGGCCCACGAACGGGATCAGCACGTCCGCCCCCGCCTCCGCCGCCAGCAGCGCCTGGCCCAGCGACAGGATCGCGGTCGCCGCGGTTCGGATCCCGGCCCGGCGCAACGCGGCCATCGCGGCGAAGCCGTGCTCGAGCGCGGGGATCTTGATCCACAGCCGGCCGTCGAAGAGGGCGGCGAGCCGTTCGGCTTCGGCGACAATCGCCGGCGTCTCGCCCCAGGGTGCCTGGAGGAACAGTCGGTCGATGCCCAGCCTCCGGCACCGCTCGACCGCTTGCTCGGCGGTCAATGCCGCTCGAGCCAGGATCAACGGGTTGGTGGTGACGCCGTGGAACGCGCCGTGGGCCCACAGGGCCGCCAGTTCGTCCGCGTCGATCGTGTCGAGAAACAGCCGCATCGGGTCGAGTATCCTCGGCGACGCGCGTCCGATCAACCCGCGGGATGCGGCGCGCCGCGGGGCCTACTTCGCCGGCCTGACGAGGCGCGCGAACGCGGTTCGTGATACCGTGGCGCCGCCGTGGACGACGCCAGGACCGGCCTGCTGGGGGTTGCGCGAGAGACGATCGAGGCCTGCATCGGGCGACTCGGGCAACCGCGCTACCGCGCCGACCAGGTGCTGGGTTGGGTCTATGCGCGCGGGGTCGTGGACCCCGCCGCGATGACCGACCTTCCGCGCGCGCTGCGCGAGGCGCTGGCGGCGGAGTTCGGCGCGCAGCCGGACACGCGCCCGGCCGCCACCGAAACCTCGGCGGACGGCACCGTCAAGGTTACGGTGGAGCTGGCGGACGGCGCGACAACGGAGGCGGTGCTGATCCCGGAGACCACCGGGGAGGAGGACGACGACGAGACGGGCGAGGACGACGCCGCGAGCTCGCGTTCCCTCCGGACGGCGCGGCGCGGCCGTTGCCCACCCTCTCCCGCCTACACGCTCTGCCTGTCGACCCAGGTCGGCTGCGCCTTCCGCTGCGTCTTCTGCCGATCCGGCTCGCGCGGCCTGGTCCGGCACCTGGCGGCGCGCGAAATCCTGGCGCAGTTGCATTGGGCCCGCGCGTTCCTCGACGGCCGCGGGAGCATCGCCCGCATCGTGCTGATGGGGATCGGGGAGCCGCTGCACAATCCTGCGGGCGTCCTGCCGGCGCTGCGCTTGCTGACCGATGCGCGGGCCGCGAGGTTCTCGGGGCGGCGGGTGACGGTTTCCACCGTGGGGGTTCCCGAGGGGATTCGCCGGCTGGCGGACACCTTCGGGGGACGGATCGCGCTGGCGTGGTCGCTGCACGCTGCGGACGAGGCGACCCGACGCCGGCTACTGCCGGTGGCCGCCCGGCGGCCGGTCCGGGAGACGCTGGAGGCGCTGCGCGACCATCCGCTGCCGCCTCGCCGGCGGATCACGGTCGAGTGCGTGCTGGCGGGCGACGTCAACGACACCGAACGGCACGCCCGCGATGTCGCGCGCCTGCTCGGCGGACTGCGCTGCAAGGTGAACCTGATCCCGTTCAACCCCTGGCGGGAGCCGGCGGGAGCGGCGGCCACGACCGACGGGGAACCGCTGCGCCCGCCGGAGCCGGAGCGGGTCGAGGCCTACCGCCGGGTTCTCGCGGCGGCGGGGCTCTCGGCTTTCGTGCGCCGGCCCCGCGGCGCCGACATTCTCGCCGCCTGCGGCCAGCTCCTCGGCCGCGCCGACTTGTCCCGCGGCGGCCGATGGGATAGCTAGACGAACCGACATGCGGAGGCCAACCGGCGGCTCGGGCGGCAAGGCCTGGATCTTCGCGCTGGCGGCGGCGTTGTTCGTCGCGATCGGCATGGGTGTCGGCGCGGTCGTCTTCCACGTGCAGTCGCTGCCGCCGGAGATTCCGTACTTCGAGTTCCGGCTGCTTCTCGCGGCCGACCTGGTGGTCGAGGCGCAGGTCGGGGCGGACGAGGTCCGCGGCAGGGTGCCTGCGGATCCGCCGTCGGCGCTGCTCGAGCGTTACGCCCGGGAGGCCGCCGCGTTCTGGCCGGCCGGCGGCGGGGCGGCCGGACGCCGGCAGGTTCCGTTCCCGGCGGTGGCCGACGACGGATCGTTCCGGACGTTCCGGCCGGCGGGCGAGTCCACCGACGCTCTCCTCGAACGGCTCGAGGCGCACCATGTCCGTCACGGGGCGCTGCCGTCGACCCGCTGGCCGCAGGCGGCTGCCTTCGCGCTGGCCGGTGCCGTTCTCCTGGCGCTGGTGGCGCTGACGGTCGTCGTCGCTCGCCGCCGGGGTGCCGGGGGACGGTCGGGCGGAGGCGCGGCGGACGGGGAGTTCCGGCTGCCGGAGCCCGAGGCGCCGGAGACGAAGTTCCACGACGTCGGCGGGCTCGACGACGCCATGGACACCGTGCTCGAGCTGGTCGACCTGCTGAAGATGCCGGATCGGCTGCGCCGGCTGGGCGCCACCCTGCCCCGCGGCGTGCTACTGGTCGGTCCGCGGGGCGCGGGCAAGACGCTGCTCGCCCGGGCCCTCGCGGGCGAGGCGCTGGTGCCCCTGCTGCGCGTCCAGGCGCCGGAACTCGCCGGCGCGTTCGGCGCCGACGCGGGCCGGCGCGTGCGGGCCCTGTTCGCGCGGGCGGAGGATCTCGCGCCGTGTGTGGTCGTTGTGGAGGACCTCGAGGGACTGACGTGGCGCGCCGGCCGGGCGGAAGACGCGCCCCGCTCCCAACCCGGCGGGACGCTGCAGGCGTTGCTGGCCGAGCTGGAGCGGTTCGACCCGCGCTCCGGTGTCGTGCTGCTCGCCGCCACCTCGCGGCCCGATCGCATCGACCCGACCCTCTTGCGCCCCGGTCGTTTCGACCGGATCGTGGTGCTCGGCCGTCCCGACCGCTTCGGCCGCGAGGCGATCCTGCGCGTCCACGCGCAGCGGGTGCGCCTCGGCAAGGACGTCTCGCTCGCCGACATCGCTGCCCGCACGCCGGGCCTGGTCGGCGCCGACCTTGCCGCCCTGGTCAACGAGGCGGCGCTGATCGCCGCGCGGCGGGAGCACACGACGGTGCTGCGCGAGGACGTGGAGAGTGCGCTGCCGCGGGTGGTGGATGTCGCCCTGCGGGCGATCCGGATCTTTTCGCCCGAGGAGCGCACGCTGCTGGCGGCGCACGAGGCGGGGCGGGCTGTGGCGGCCGCAGCGCTTCCCGACCACCCGGAAGGCGCAGCGGGTGGCGCAACGCTGGTGCCGCGCGATCCGCTGACGGAATCGGGGCTGGTGCGGCGGCCCGTCGAGGAACGCCGCGTGCTTGACGAACGGGCGCTCAAGGCGCGGCTGGTCGAACTGGTCGCCGGGCGGGCCGCGGAACGGTTGCTGCTTGGGGTGCCGACCACCTGCTCCCGGCCGGCGACGGCCGAGGCGCGGGCGCTGGCCGCGATGATGGCCGAGGAGCTGGGCATCCGCGCCGCGGACGACGCTCCCGTCGTCCCGGCCGACGGCCCGGGGGGTTCCCCGGAGGCGCGGCGGCTGCTGGCCGAGGCCGAGCGGCGGGCGGACGAGCTGCTGGGGGCGCGGCGGCCGGCGCTCGAAGAGGTCGCTCGACGGCTGGCCGAGCGAGAGCGGGTCGCTCCCGGCGACCTGCTGCGCATCGTTCACGGGCGGCTCTCGGGCGAGGCGTCGGCGCCCGAGGCGCCCGAGGCGTGAGCGGTCGATGGAGTTGTGGGACTGGCTGCTCGCGCTGTTCCGCGGCCCCGCCGGCGCCGCGCTGGTCGCGGCCGCGCTGCTGACGGTGCGGTGGCTGGTGCTGCTGACCGTCACGCCGATTCCCGCGCTCGGCGAGATCGGCGCCCCGTTGCGGATCGGTCTCGCCGCGGCGCTCGCCGTCGGTGCCCTGCCCGCCGCCCTCCCCGTGCCGCTCGACGTCCTCGAACCCCGCATCGCCGTCGCGCTCGCCGCCAAGGAGGCGCTCCTCGGCCTGGCGCTCGGCGCCGTCGTGGCGTTCCTGCTGGCGGCGTTCGAGGCGGCCGGACGGCTCGCGGATCTGTTCCGCGGGGCGACGATGGCCGAGGTGTTCGTCGGGTCCGGCGAGGCGTCCAGCCCGCTCGGCGCGTTCCTGCTCGTCGCCGTTCTCGCGCTGCTCGCGACCTCCGGCGGCTTTCTCGTCCTGGTCGGCGCCCTGCTGCGATCGACCGAAGCCTTTCCCGTGGCCTCCCTCCCCGTCCGGCTGCTCGAGCCCGGCGCGTTCGTCGGCGAGGCGCTGGCGCTGTTCGGCCGGGCGTGGGAGGTCGGCCTGCTGCTGGCCGCCCCGGTGCTCGGTGTTTCCCTGCTGCTCGACGTCGCCCTGGGAATGGCGGCGCGGGTCTCGCCCGGTTTCGAAGGCTACTTCCTCGCCCTGCCGATCCGCGCGGTGCTCGGCCTCGGCGCGCTCGTCTCCTCGCTCGCCCTTGTCCGGCCGCACCTGGCGGCGCTGCTGCGGGCGGCGCTGGCCGTCCTGGACTGAGCCGAGTCACCCGCGGGGGTGGCATCGTTCGACGACGCGGCGCAGGTGCGTCCGGTCGAGGTGCGTGTAGATTTCGGTGGTGGAGATATCGGCGTGTCCGAGCATGGTCTGCACGGAGCGCAGGTCGGCGCCGTGGACCAGCAGATGCGTGGCGAAGGAATGGCGAAGCCAGTGGGGCGAGACGTCGCCGCGGATGCCGGCCAACCGGGCGTAGTGCCGGACCTTGCGCCAGAACTGCACGCGGGACATCGCCCCCCCCTTGCGGCTCACGAACAGGGCGTCCTCGCCGGCGCGGGCCCACCGGCCGCGCACCTCGAGGTAGGCCCGCACCTTCGCCGCCGCGACCTCGCCGAGCGGCACGAGGCGGCGGCGGCGGCCCTTGCCGCAGGCCGACACGTAACCCACCTGGAGGTTCAGGTCGCCCCAACGCAGGCCGCACAGCTCGGAAACGCGCAGGCCGGTGGCGTACATCACGTGGAGCATCGCCGAGTCCCGCAGCCCCTCCGGCGTCCGTTCGTCGGGCGCCGCCAGCAGCGCCAGCACCTCGTGCTCCGGAAGCAGCTTCGGCAGGGCGCGGGGCAGCCGGGGCACCTTCACCCGCCGGGCGGGACTGGTCTTGAGCGTTCCCTCCTCGACGAGGAAACGCAGGAAGGAGCGGACCGCGGAAAGGAGGCGGGCCACGGAACGGGGGGCGAGGCCGTCCCGGGAGGCGGCGACGAGAAGCGAGGTGACGTCTTCCTCCGCGGCGTTCTCGAGGGTCCGACCGCGGCGTTCGAGGTGTTCCGCGAAGCGGCGCAGGTCGCCAGCGTAGCTTGCCACGGTGTGCGTCGAGCAGCCCCGTTCGACCTCGAGGTGGTAGAGAAACCGGTCGATCTGGGTCCGCACGGCCCCATGCTATCCGGCCGGGTTCGGGCGCGCCAGTTCGCGGCGTGGCGCCGAGCCTCGTCCCTCTGGTAGGGTGGCGTCGTGTACGATCCGCGGGCCAACAGCGTCCTGCTGGGGGTGGTGTTCGCGGCCGCGATCCTGTTGAGCGTCCTGCTGCGGCGGGGGAGGACGCGCCGGCTCAATCTGTTCGTGCTGTTCTGCGGCTCGCTGCTGCTGTGGTACCTCCTGGAGCTGTTCCACGCCTGGCAGCCAGCGGAGCACTGGGACCGGCTGGCCAGCGCGGCGCTCGTGCTGCTGCCCCAGACGGCGATCCGGTTCTTCCATGCGTTCCGCGGTGCCGAGTCGCGGAGTTCGCCCTTCGTCCGCGTCGGCACCGCGGTCGGCGTCGCGGCCTTCGCGGCGGTCGTCTCGCCGTGGTGGCAGGAGCCCGCCGTCGGCTGGGGGCTGTTCGCCTACAGCGCCGGCCTCTTGTACGGCGCCTGTCTGTACCTGTACCGCTGGTCGCGTCGGGTGACGTCGCGGGTGGAGAGCGCGCGCATTCGGGTGCTCGTGATCGGCGGCGCCGCGGCGCTCACCTTCTCCCTGCTCGATTACCTGCCGCGGGTCGGTATCGACTTCCCGCCCCTCGGGCCGATCCTGACGATGGTCTTCATGTACACCCTGTCCCAGGCGCTGCTCTTGTACCGGTTGCTCGACCTGTACGAGCTGGTCGGGCGGTTCGCGGTGCTGGCGGCGCTGGCGGTGGCGCTGGCCGGGATCTTCTACGCGCTGGTGCAATGGATCGGCACGTCCACCTGGTTCTTTCTCAACGCGATCGCCGCGGCGTTCGTGATCCTGATTGTGTTCGACCCGCTGCGCACGGCGGTCGAGGAGAAGATGGGGCAGATCATCGTGCGCGAGCGGTCGCAGTTCGAGGCGGCGGCGCTCGCGTTGCGGCGGCGGCTGGGCCGTCTGCGCACCGTGGAGGAGATCGCCGACGCCGTGATCACGCTGCTCGAGGAGAGCCGCCGGTACACCCACGGGGCGCTGTACCTGTTGTCGGCGGACGGCCTGTCGCTGGTTCGGCGCGGCTGCTTCGGCCCCCCGCCGGTGCCGGAGCTGGACGTGACGGCCGCCCGCCCGCTCCTCGAACAGTTCGCCGGCGACGAGCCGGTGCGCCGCCGCGACCTGCGGCGCCAGCGGGAATCGGCCGCCGAGCAGGGCGACGTGCGGCGGGTCGAGGCGCTCGACGTGGCGCTAAGCCTGACCGACGACCTGCGCGCCGATACCGTCTTCCCCGTGCGCGGCGAGTCGCGGACCCTGGGGCTGCTGGCGGTGCGCGACGAGCGGATGCCGGAGGGGCTCGGGCCGGACGAAGAAGTCGGGCTGGCGCCGATCGCCGTGCAGGTTGCGATCGCCGCCGAGAACATCGAGCTCTACCGCCGGCTCAAGGTGCGCGACCGGCTGGCCGTCGTCGGCGAGATGTCGGCCGGTCTGGCCCACGAAATCCGCAACCCGCTGGGCTCGATCAAGGCCGCCGCGCAAATCCTGGCCGAGAATCCGCCCCCCGACTCGCGCGAGCTGGTCGAGATCCTCGTCGAGGAATCGAACCGGCTGAACCGCGTCGTCACCGACTTTCTCGAGTATTCCCGCCCGCGGCCCGCAGGGCCCGCCCAGGCCGACGTCGCCGCCGTGCTCCGGCGCTGCGTGCAGATGCTGGCCGCCGAGTTCGGCGAGGGGCTGGAAGTCGAGGTCACCGCCGGCGATGCCCTGCCGGCCGTCCCGGTCGATCCCGACCGACTTCTCCGCGTTTTCCTCAACCTGGGCCTCAACGCCGCCCAGGCGATGAACGGCAAGGGCCGCCTCGAAATCGTCGCCGCCGTCCGTCGCGACTCCGGCTCGACCCTCCCCGGACGCTCCGCCACCGGCGCCCACCGGCTCGCGATCCGCTTCCGCGACCACGGTCCCGGCATCCCGCCGGAGATCCTTCCGCGAATCTTCATCCCGTTCTTCACGACCCGCGAACGCGGCACCGGCCTCGGCCTCGCCCTCTCCCAGCGGATCGTCGAGGACGCGGGCGGCACGATCGAGGTCCACAGCGATCCGGGTCGCGGGAGCGACTTCACCGTCGTCCTCCCAGCCGTCGAACCGAACCCGGCGGAGAACCGCCCCTAGTGGTCCGTCTCGCAAGGGTCGAGCGGATATCCGCACCGCAGGCGTCAACTCGACACGCACCACCGGTCGGCCACGAGTCCCCACGCGCCGCGATATGATCCTTCGCGACCAGCGTGGCAGGTTCCTGGCATGGCCGCTCGCGCCCCTCGCCTGTTTTCCGCTCGACCCTTGCGAGACGGACCACTCGGCCGGCGTTGACGGCGTCGACGGCGACCCGCCCGGCGCCGGCTCCTCCGCCTCGTGGGCAACGCCGAGCGTGACATCAATGTGGCGCGAGTTGGGCATTCCGGGCAGATCGACGACGACTCCCTCCTTTCCCTCGAGAACCGCGCCGGCACCCACCAACAGTGCAACGCGCGCCCGGACAACGAAACGAGGCGAACATATCCGGAGCGCGCGGTGGGATGCCAGAGGGGAAAAGGACGGCCATCCGCCTTTCCGGCGCGACAGGAACGATCAAACGCTCGGTCACGGGGCATCGCGACGGGACAGTCCCGGCCACGGCCTTGCAGGAGCCTCTGGCCGTTCGCGCGCGGCGTCCCCGAGCCCGGGGACGGCACATATCCTGCTTGCGGTGTCCCGCAAATGGAGATCGGAAGAACTGTCCAGGTTCCGGTGGAAGCGATTTCGACGTCGTGGACGGCTCTGCGCGGTCGCACAGGCGCCCGGACAAGTCTTGTTTCGCGGTTGTGCGAAGAGGATGGACTCGGACCAGGTTCTTTCCTACTGGTCGGTCCCGCAAGTGTTGAGCGGAAAACAGGCGAGGGGCGCCAGCGGCCGTGCCAGAAACTTACCACGCTGGTCGCGAAGGAGGAGGAGGACTATATGGCGGCGCGTGGGGACTCGTGGCCGACCGGTGGTGCGTGTCGAGTTGACTTCGTGGTGCACCGCATCGAGCCGATCGTCCCGCTTGGCGAACCGGGCGCAAGCCTGGGGTTGTACTTCGGCGACCATCCCGAGGAGCCAGCCGGCGGCTGGGCCGGCCCGGTCGAGCGGCGCAAGGCCCCGCTGTTGGGGGAGGAAGTCGAGTGGCTCGCGTGGTTCGTCCCCGAGCACGAGGGCGAGCCCGCGGAGTATCACCTCGAGGCGCTGCGGCCGCTGCCGGGCGGGACGGGCTTTCCCGAGTTCCTGCACGTGTTCATCCGGGCGGGCGACGCCGGCCTGCGGGACGAGCTGCACGAGGTCGCCCGGTCCCTGCGGATCGTCGATCGCGCCACCCGGTGAGGGAAGCGTGACCGGGCAAGCGTCAGTCGCCGATCCAGCCGCAGACCGAGTCCGTGGACGCCAGGCCGGAACGATCGTCGGCGGCAGAGCCGCAGGCATGGGCCCCGGGACACCACGCACCGTCCGTGGGACAGCCGTACTCGCAGCGCCGCGTTCCTCCTGCCTCGGCCGGCTCGGCACAGATCAACGGCGGCGCGCAGTCGCTCGCGCATTCGCACGGAATGCGGGCGGACGAGCCGAGCCGGTAGTCTGGCCGGCAGGCGCCTCCGTCGCAGGCGAACCCCGTCGGACAGGTCCGCTCCTCGCCGCATTGCGGGATCGAGCCGTCGCAGGTTCGGTCCAGTCCGTCCTCGACATCGAGACACGACCCACCGTGCGGGCAATCGAGGTCCAGCTCGCACGGGACGGCGCAGGCGGTGAACGCGCCGCCGAGGCCCGAGCCGCCGAGGCAGACCTCGCCCGGCGGGCAGTCGCAGTCCTCGTCGCAAGCGCCCCCGGCAAGGTCGCAGGGACTCGCCGGTTCCGCGCCGACCTCGACCGTTAGGACCGTCGTCCCCGGCGGCGACTCGATCGTCCAGGTCCCGGCAGACGCGAAGGTGAGCGGAATCCATCGGTCGACTCTTCTCGCCGGGGCGGCGCAGTCGCGCCGGGTATCCCAGATCCGCGGCCAGATCGCGACGTGGCGCGCTTCCTCCCGAACGATCACCTCCGGCATCGCGAACCGCTGCTGGCAGTCCAGCATATGCGAGAGGCGAATGCGGAGCGTGCGCCCGACCGTCGCCGGAACCGGGTCCGCCACGACCACCTCCGCGGGCGCGACCTCCGTCAGGCGCCAAGTCGGGCACTCCGCCCCGTCCGGCGCGTCCGGCGCGTCGGCCGGAACGTCCGCCGGAACCTCCACGGGAGCGTCGGCCGGAACGTCTCCCGGAACCTCCACGGGAGCGTCGGCCGGAACGTCCGCCGGAACGTCGGCCGGAGTGTCTCGGGGGAGATCGGCCGGAACGTCGGGCGGCAGATCGACGGGCGCGTCGGCGGGGGCGTCGGTTCCCCCGTCGTCCGATGGGCCCGTGCTCGCGGAGCCGCAGGCGACCGGCAGCGTCGCCAGCAACAGGATTCCGATTCGGGTCATCCTCCTTCCTCCTTCGAGGGATCAACATGCCGCGAAATCGTCGTCTCCGCAAGGCGAGCCGGAAGCGAGCGGCGTGCTTTCCGCGCCGTCGCCCCCGTCGCGACCCGGCGGTTCCGGTCTTCCGGCCAGGCCGCTTCCTGCCAGGCCGGAGCGTCGGGCGAAGTCGTCGAGGAGGGCGCGGCCGTCGTCTTCCAGTTCCAGCCGGGTCCGCACGACGAGCCACGGAAGGCGGGGGGGCGGGACTCGGGAGGAGCCGGCGAGAATCCGCGCAGCGTCCTTCTCGGTGATGACGACGGCCTCGGCGCCCGCGGCTGCCGCGTGGGATTCGATCCGGCCGCGCAGCGCGGTCGGAATCGCGGCGTGGTCCCGCAGCGCGCGATGACCGACGACGATCGCCCCGAGGTCGGCGACCGACCGAGCGACCCGTTCGGGGCGCGCCACGGCGCACACCACGAACAGGCGGCGGCCCGCGGCGCGGACGAACGGCGCGGCGGCGGCCGATCGAGCCCATGCCTCCAGTTCGACCAGGCCTTCGGGGACGACCCGCGCGCGCGTGACCGGCAGGCCGAGGCCGGCCGGCGGCTCGGCACCGTCGAACAGCACCAGATGGTCCACCTCCCAGGCCTGCACGCACCCCGGGCGGCGCTCGCCGGCCGGGAACACCGGCATCGCCCAGTCGTCGCCAGGCCGCAGGCAGACCACGCGGAGGTGGGCGGCGGCGGGCCGGCTCAGCGACGGGTCGTCGAGCACGAGGGCGCGGCAGCCGAGGGCGGCGGCGCGCGCGGCCGCCTCGGCGGGACGGCACGCGGCGAGGATCGCGCACCCGGGGAGGAGACGCTCGAGCAACGCCGTCTCGTCCCCGACCCGCGATCGCTCGCGGGTCCCCACGGCGACGGGACCGGCGCCGGCCCGGGTCAGCCGGCGCGAGAGCCAGGCGACCAGCGGCGTCTTGCCGGCGCCACCGAGCGCCAGGCCGTGGACGGCGATGGTGGGGAGCTGTCGCGAACCCGCGGCGGGCAACGGCCGGCGCCGCCGCGCGGCGATGCCCTCGACGAGGCGGGCGAGCGGTCCGGCCCAGGAGCGGACAAGAGGGGGGAGAATCCGCGACACGCCTCCGTATAGCACGGCCTCGTGCGAAAAACGTTCGCCGGCGTCGGCGCGAAGGAAGCCGCCAAGCGGGCCCCACCGGCCTTCCCCCGCGCCGGAGTCTGCGAGGTTCCCTCGAGGTAGGTCCGGCACGAGACGGGGAAGCGGCGGAACGGTCGGCGCGCCGGAACGGCGCCTTGACATTCCCGGGACTCCTCCCAGAATCCGGCCCCGTTTCGCGGGGCGGCGTCCCCCGGCGGATCGCGCGGCGGGCGCGGCCCGAAGCGAGGTCGATCGGATGTTCCAGGGCAAGGACGTCGTGACGCTCGGAAACGCGATCGGCGGTTTCGCGGCGATGGCCTTCTGCGTGCAGGGGCAGCTCCTGTGGGCCTCGATCGCGATTCTCGTCGGCTACTTCTTTGACGCGATCGACGGCACGGTGGCCCGGCTGTTCGGGGCGGGTCCGACGCGGTTCGGCGCCGAGCTGGACAACATTTGCGACCTGGTGACGTATTCGGTCGCCCCGGGTGTCCTGGTCTTCGCCGTCTATCGCGATCGGCTGGGCTTCTGGGGCGCGGCCGCGCTCGGCGCGATGCCGGTCCTAACCGGCGTGATCCGGTTTGCGCGGTTCAACGTCCGGCAGTTCGAGTATCCGGGAATCTGGTTCGGCATGCCGCGCCCGGCGTCCGCGCTGGCGATCGTTTTCTTCCTCAACAGCCACCTGTTCCGGCACGTGCCCTACGCCGACTGGGCGGGGGTCCCGCTGATCGCGGCGCTGGCCGTCTGGAATCTCGGCCTGTATCCGTTCATCGGGCACCACAACCGCCGCTGGCGGCGCTGGGTCGCCGTGCTCCTGTTCGGCCTCGTGCTGGGCTCCCTGCTCGCGGCAATTCCCATCTCGTACTTCGGGGATGTCGCGATTTTCTGGGACGTCGGACTGATCTGGATGGTGCTCTATCCGACGACGCAGTGGACGTTGATCGCCCCAGACGAGCGGCGGAGGATCCGGGCGTTCGTGGCGCAGTGGAAAGCTCGCTGAGGAACAGCGGGCTCTCGACTTCGCGGCGCGATCGCGGTACAGGTGGACCCCCGGGGGCCGCTCGCGCGGGGGCGCGGGGCGGCCTGCGGGTGGCGAGGGACCATGAGCAGCTACTCCAGCGTTCCGCCGAGTCCGGAGTTGGCGGCGGGAACCAGGATCGGAGGCCGGTTCGTCGTCGAGGCCGCTCTTCCGGTTGGCAGCTTCGGCCGGGTCTACGCGGTGACGGACGAGCGGACGGGGAAGCGGGTGGCGTTGCGACTGGTGCCGGCGGCGTTGGTGCGGGACAAGGAGGACGCCGAGCGGATGCGGGCCGAGGTCAAGGCCGCGGCCAGCCTTGTGCATCGCAACGTGGTTGGCACCTACGGCATCGGCCAGGAGCCCAACGGTGACCTGTTCATCACGATGGAGTGGGTCGAGGGGCAGCATCTGCGGGCGCTGCTGGCGCGCCGCGCCTCGACCGGCAAGCGGTTCTCGCTCCGGGGAGCGTTCAACGTCGCGGCCCACGCGTGCCACGCCCTGGCGCACGCCCACGAGAAGAACCGGATCCACAGCTCGCTGTCGCCGTACCACATCCTCATCAGCCGCACCGGCCGGGTCAAGGTCGCCGGCTTCGCGCTATCGCGCATCCTGCCGACGCTCCGCGGGCTCTCGGCCGAGATGCGGACGTACCTGCTCGGGTATCTGTCGCCCGAGGCGCGCGGAGGCCGGGGGGGCAAGCTGACGCCGCGCGCGGACGTGTTCTCCCTGGCCGTCGTGCTGTTCGAGCTGCTGGGCGGCAAGCCGCGGCCCGGCATCCCCCCGAATCCCGCGGCGCTCGGCGACTCGGTGCCGGCGGCCGTCCGCGCCGTGCTCGAACGGGCGCTCCACCCGGACCCGGCCCTGCGCTACGGATCGGCGCAGGAGTTCGAGGAGGCGTTGTCGGCGGAGTTGCAGAAGCTGGGCGAGATCCAGCCAGCGGACGACGACCTGCGTCTGGACGTGGAGATCGATCTTGGCGGTCCCGGGGCTGCGGCGCCGGTGCCCGCTCCGACCGCGGCGCCGGCGCCTGTTCCGACCGCGGCCCCCGCCTCCTCCCCCCCGCCCCCCGGTGCGACCCCGGCCCGCGTGCCGGCCGCGGGGCCGGCCTTGGGCGGCGGCATCGCCGGGGGAGCGGGCCGGGCCGCGGGCGGGGGTGCGGGTGCGCTGCTTCGGGCCGCCGCCGTCTCCGGGCGGCAGAGTTCGGGCCCCGTCCGCGGGAGTCGCGTCTCCGTCGACGAGGATTTCCGCAAGCCGGAAACCCCGCCGCCCGGTCCGATCCCGGCCCTGCCGGTCACCGGCCGCGGTTCCTCCGTCGATTTCGGGTCGATTCTTTCCTCGCTGGACGCCGACGACGTCGAGCGTTGGATGTTGCAGAAGGACAAGCTCGACCACGGCCCGTTCCGGGATCGCGAGCTGGCCGAGATGATCCTCAAGGGGACGGCGCTGGCCGACCACACCGTCACCAACCTCGAGACCGGCGTGCGCTGCAAGCTCAAGCAGATCGAGCCGTTCAAGCCGTTTCTCGAGAAGTACCGGATCCGCAAGAAGCAGGAGGAGGAACAGGAAGCGCTGAAGCGGTCGGTGCGGGTAGAGCGGATGGGCCTGACGGCGAAGATGGCCATCGCGCTCGGCATCGCGGTGGCGGTGGCGGGCACCGCGGTCGGCCTGTACTACGGCCTGCGAACGACCCGGGAAGGGGCGACGCAGGTCACGGAGGACCAGCAGGTCGCCAGCGGCGGCCCGCTCCAGGTCGACGGCATCCAGGCCAAGTTCACCGAGGCGTCGCTGGAGACGCAGCCGCCGCCGACCGCGGAGGAGAAGAAGAAGCGGCGTTCCGGTTCGCGTCGTGTCGGCGGGGGTACCCGCCGGCCCGGCGGCGGTCTGCAGGACTGGGACTCGGCCTGGAGCGCCGGCGGCGACCTCGACCTGGGCAGCGACGACAGCGCGCCGATCCTGACGGCCCGCGAGATCAACGCCAAGATGCGGGCCAAGCAGAGCGCCTTGTTCTCTTGCGTGCGGGCCGAGATGAGCCGCAACCCCAACATGCCCGGTCGGATCAACATCGAGATGCTGATCCGCGGGCACGAGGTTGTGGCGGCCCGGGTGCCCGGCCAGTCCGGCGCCCTGGAAAGCTGCATCCAGGGCGTGCTGGCGTCCGTGCGTTTCGACAGCCAGGCCTACGGCCAGATGCGTTCGGCGTTCTCGATGGAGGTCGTCCGGTGACCGGCGCCGGGGGGCACCGCCCGCGTGGCGGCCGTCTCGTCGTCCTCGCCGCGGCGCTGGCCGCCCTGGCCGTCCCCGGCTGTTCGGAGACCGTGCTGCGGACCGGCCGCGAGGCGGAGGCGAACCGCGCGGCGGGGGCGCTCGAACGGCACGGGGTCCCGGCCCGGCTGGAAGCGACGCAGCGCGGGCGCGAGTCGTCGTTCGAGCTGCGCGTGGCGACGGAGGATGCCGCGCGGGCCCGTTCGATCCTGGCGGCGTACGGTCTGCCGCGGGCTCCGCGCGCCGGCTCCGCCGCGTTCGCCGCTTCCGGCGGCCTCGTCCCGTCCCCCGCCGAGGAACGGGCGCGGCTCGCCGCCGCCGTGTCGCTGGACATCGAACAAAGCCTGGAAACGATCGAGGGCGTTCTCGAGGCCCGCGTGCACGTCGCGTTCCCCCTCGGGGAGGACCCGGCCTTCGCTCCCGAGCCAGAATTCCGGCCGCCGCGGGCGTCGGTGTTGGTCCGGCACCGGGCGGATGCGCCGGCGCCGGCCGCGGCGGACATCCGCCGGCTGGTCGTCGGCGCGGTGGACGGCCTGGCGCCGGAAGCGGTGGAAGTCGTGCTGCAGCCGGTGACGGTGCCCGGGACCACGGCGGACGCCTGGGAGTCGCTCGGACCCTTCGAAGTCCGGGCCGGGAGCCGGGGACCGCTGCTCGCCCTCCTCGTCGGCGCTCTGGCCGCCATCGCGGCCCTCGCCGCGCTGCTGGTCTGGAGCCGGCTGACGCTGGCCCGGACGCGCCGCCATGCCGCGTGAGCCGACCGCCGGCCTGTCGGTCGAGGACCAGTGGATCGAACGACTCCTCGAGTCGGCCGTCGTCAAGGCGCTCGTCGTGCTGCTGATCGCCGTCTCGCTGCTCCCGGCGCTTGACCGGCCGTGGCTGCACGGCGCGGTGTTCCTGCCCGTGTTCGGCCTGGAGCTGCTCCTGCGGGTCCGCCTGTTCCTCGCCCGCCGGAGCTCGCTGCGTCGCCGCCGCGCGGCGGGCGACCCCGTGCTGGAACGGGAGCACCGGCCGCTGGAACCGGTGCTGCTGGCCTTCGACTTCCTCGCCGTCATGTCGTTCGTGCCGTGGTGGCACTGGTTCGAGTCGGTGCGACTGCTGCGGCTTGCCCGGCTCGTCCGGCTCGTGATCGTCGTCCGCTATGCGGCCGACCTGCTGCACGACCTGTGGATCGTGGTCACCCGGCGAGAGCGTCTGGGCCAGCTGTTGCTGCTGCTGCTGACGGTGGGCACCCTGTCCTTCGTCTCGGCGGCCCTGCTGCTGTACGCCGTCCCGCACAGCCCCCTGCACCGGGGGGACGTGCTGGAGGCGTTCTGGTGGTCGTTCCTGCAGCTGGAAAGCGCGGACAACGTCGTGCGGACCCTGCACGACGAGCCGGCGGTGGTGGCCGCCTCCGTGCTGCTGACCTTGACCGGCATCTTCCTGATGGCGTTTCTGATCGGTCTCGGCACGAACGTGGTCGGCGCGCTGGTCGTGGCCGCCCGCCTCCGCCCGCTCGATGTGGAAGGCCACGTCGTGCTCGCCGCGCCGCCCGGCGCGGCGCGCCGCATCCTGCGGGATCTCCGCCGGCTGGAGCCGCGCAACGTGCCGGAACGGCCGGGGCGTGAGGGCGGCTTCCGTTCGCCTGCCCGGCGCATCCGGCGCTGGCTCGGGCGACGCCGCATCGTCTGGGCCGGCACGGACCCGGAGCCGCCGGCGTTCCTGCTGGACCCCGAGCTGCGCAACGTGAGCTACCGCCCCACCGCGCTCGTCGACCGGAACGGCGCGCGGCTCGTCGCGGCCGACCAGGCGCGCTGCGTGGCCCTCGTGTCCGACGAGGCTGATCCCGCGGGCGACGCGCGCTGCCTGTCCAGCGCCCTGGCGGTCAGCGAGGCGCTGCTGCAGGCCGCGGCGGAGGATTCCCGCCACCTCGGAGGCCCGGTCCCGCGCGATCTGTTCCTCGAGCTGCGGGAGACCGCCAGCTTGCCCGCTGTGCGGCCGCTGCGCGACCGCCTGCACCACGCCGGCATCGGTTGCGCCGTGCTCGACATGGAATCGCTCCTCGGTCGCTTCCTCGCCGTGCACGTTCTCGACCCGGAACTCGACCCGCTGTACGAACGGGTGCTCGCCACGTCCGGCCAGACGATCTGGGTTCGGCTGGCGGAATCGAACCCGGATCGCCGGACCTGGCGCGTCGCCCGCCCGCTTCCGTCCGCGCCGCCGCTCGCCGCGTCCTGGCGCCGCCACCGCGTCCTGCCGCTCGGCACCGTCTTCACCGGGCCGGACGCCGCGACCCCGCCCGGCTCCAGCTCGCTGCGACGCCTCCAGGACTGCTCGACCCGCGTCGGTTTCGACACCGGCGCCCGCGTGCCTCCCGCCGACCGCGTGGCCGGGCTGGCGGCGCTCGCCATGACCGAGCATCTGGTGCGCGACTGGATCCGCAGCCTGCAGGCGGGCCAGCTCGCCGAGCCCGACCCGCCGCCGTCGCCCGCCGCGGTCCGCTTCGCCGAGTCGCTCGAACTGGTCGGGCACGACGTGCGACGCGTGCTGCTGGTCGGCAGCCATCCCTGCCTGTCCGCCCTCCTGGTCGAAACGACTCGCTTCCTGCCGGGCATCGAGGTCGAGTTGCTGCCGGAGGAGGGGATGCGTCTGGCGGAACTGGGAGAGCAGCTCCAGCGCGGCCTGCGCGAAGTGGCGCCGACGGCAACGCTTCGTCGCGACGACGGAGACCGCCTGCATCTCGTCTTTCCCGACGGCCGTGCCGGGTTCGTCGCCCTGCACGACGCGGCCGAAGGGATCGGGGCCGCGACGCACGCCGTCGGACGCCACGATCTGGAACGCTTCGACCGGGTCGCCTTCCTGTCCCATCCGGCCGCGCCGGCGGCCGACGATTGCACCACCGCCCGGGTGCTGCGGATCGCCGACGAAATCGAGCGGCTCGGCCGCTGCCGCGTCGTCGTGCAGATCGAGAGCGAGGGTCGCGCCCAGCTGCTCACCGCCGCGTTGCGCGGCCACGCGCCGCCGGACGCCGGCCCGCCGCCCGTCTCGGTCCTCGCCGCGGAGCAGGTTCGCGCCCACCTGCTCGCCCACGCGATGCTCACCCCGGGCGTCATCCCGGTCCTGGAGGAGCTGCTGGCGGCGCGAGGCCAGGAGTTCGTTCGCCTCGTCCCCCGCGACCGCAGCGCCGTTCCAGCCGGCGAGCGCCTGTCGTTCGGGGACCTGCTGGTCGCGCTGGCCCGCCGCGGTCCCGGTTCCATCGTCGCGCTGGGATGGGCGTTCGAACAGGACGACGGCCGATGGTCCCTGGCGATCAACCCCGAGCCGGGCGAGCGCCCGTGCGCCGACCGGATTCGCGCCGTCTACGCCGTCGCGGACTCGGCCCTGCTCCGCGGAAAGGCTACTGGGTCGGAAGCACGAACGGGAACGTGAAGGTGAAGGTCGAGCGGCGGAACCGGGAGAAAGTGGCGCCCCGCGCCGCCGACTCCGCGCAGGCCCCCACCGCCGTCCCGGCGAACTCGCCGGTCACGCGCGCGCCGCTCACCGAGCCGTCGGCGCCGTTGACCGTGAACTCGACCGTGATCGTACCGCCGGGCTGACCCTGGCCGCAACGCAGCACCGCGCTCTTCACCTGGTCCGTTCCGCGGCGGATCTCGGGGCGCCCCAGCGTCTCCGGCAACGCCTCCTCCGGCGGTGGCGGAGGGGGAGGCGGAGGAGCGGCCGCGGGCGGCGGGGTCGGCGCCGCGGCCGGGGCGGTCGTCGTCGCCCGGGCAGGCGCGGTGATTCCGAGGTCGCTCAGGCTGCCGGCGAGCCGCGAGTCCCCGGCAGTCGGATTGCTTCCGGAAGTCGACGTCGAGGAATCGTCGCTCCCACCCGAGGAACCGGTCCCGGAGGTCGTCTCGGCCGGCGATCGGCCGCCGAGCATGTGGATCAACGGATTCGCGGGCGGCGTCCCGGCCGGGGTGCCGGCCGCGGTTCCGTTCCCCGGGGCGGCGGCGCCGCCAGTCGCGCCGGAACGCGACGTCCCGCCGGTTGCCCCCGACGACCCGCCGGTCGTCCGCCGCGGGGTTGCGCCGCCGGAGGAGGGCGAACCTGCGGGACGCTCGGCCGCCTCCCCGCTCGCAGCGGACGGAGCCGCCTTCGCGCCGGCCCCGGCCTCCTCGGCCGGTTGTCCCGCCTTCTGCTGCTCGGCGAGCTGCCGCCGGAGCTGCTCGACCTCCCGCCGGTATCGCTCGATCTCCTCCGCGGTAGCGTTGGGCGGCGGCGCCTCGATCCGTGCCGGCGGCCCCGCGGGTTCGTTGGCCAGCAGCGCCGGCCCGGTCGCCACGACGGCACCGCCCGAGGGGGCGGTGCCGGCCTTCTGCTCCGCGACCCGGCCGCGGAGAAAGAGGTAGAGCACGACGGCGAAGACGGCGACAAGGCCCGCCGCGATGGCCAGGAGCGGTCCCATCGCCCTCCGACGACCCGCCGGGGGGGCCGCGACGCCCGCCGCGGCCTCCGCCGGCTTTGCGACCACCTCGGCGCGCGCCGCCTTGGCCCGGAAGTAGTCTTCGGCCAGCGCCTTGAGGTTCACGACGCCGGAGTCGGTGGGGGCGGCTTCCTTCGCGCGCCGGACCGCGGTCGCCGGGACCCGAGCCGCCCCTTCGCCCGCACGGGCAGACGACTCGGAAGAAGACGCCTTCCCCTCCGCGCCGGTCGGTCCGGTGGTCTCCTCGTCGGCCATCGCCTGAGCCTCCTCCTCGGTCTGCGGGAACGCCGGACGCCGCCAGGCCGAGACGTCTTCTCCCTCCCCCGCGGCGGCCGCGCGCTCCACGATCTTCGACACGACCTCGTCCAGCCGCTCCGCCGAGGGAACGGGAACCTGCTGGATCGCGCGGAGCGCGCCGAGCTTCTCCTGGAGCGCGGCGAAGTCCCGGGCGATCTTCGGAGCGTCTCCTCCCAGCTCCCGGGCCCGACGTGCGGCCGACTCCGGACCGTCGCGGTCGAGCCGCTCCGACAGCGACCGTGCTCGATTCGTGCTCATCGTCCGTTCCTCCTGACGGGCCGGTGATCCCGCCGGCGGGGACCTAGCCGTCCTCCGGGGCCTCGACCAGCACGTCCCGCAGGTTCTCGCGAAGGATCTCCCGCGCCCGGAACACGCGCCAGGCGACGGTGCCTTCCGAGCAGCCGAGCGCGTGACCGATTTGCTCGTAGTTCAGTTCCTCGAACACGACCAGCAGCAGCGTGATGCGCAGCGACTCCGGCAGGGCGCAGATCGCATCCCAGAGCTTGCGAAGGTGTTCGCGATCCTCGGCGAGGCGTTCCGGACCGAGGGTCTTGTCGGCCGTCTGCTTGCCGTCGGCGAACATCTCGTCGAAGGAGAGGGTCCCGGATCGCTGGCGGCCTTCCTGCCGCGCGAAGTTCAACCACAGGTTCGCGAGGATCCGATACGCCCATGTGAACAGCGTGCTCCGTCCGTCGAAGGCGCGGATCGCACGCAACGCCCGGAACACCGCCTCCTGCGCCAAGTCTTCCGCCACGTCCCGGCGGCGCGCCATGCGCAGCGCCGAGGCGAGCAGTGCGGGATAGAGTTTCCGGGCGATCGCCTCGCGCGCTTCCCGTTCGCCCGCTTGCGCCCGCTCGACCAGCTCCCGTTCCTCCGCAGGATTCATCCGACCTCCGCACGGCGCCGCCTCGAAAGGCATGCCATCGAACCAAGCCACCGCCGCCGGCGGAGCCAGATTACCCCATGCCGTTCCCTTTGACAACTGCGCGCGGCGGGCCTTGGCGCCCGGCGGGACGTCGGCCGGCGCACCCGCCTCGCGCCGCCGGTTTGACACACGCGGCCCGGAACGGTATAGAAGCCTGCGGCCGCTCGCAAGGTCGGCCGGAGGGGCGATTAGCTCAGTTGGATAGAGCATTGGCCTCCGGAGCCAAAGGTCGCGCGTTCGAATCGCGCATCGCCCACCAGGGATCGTTTGAGGAGGGGCATGGATGCCTCCGGTATGGGAACGCAGGACATCGCAGCGGCTGCCGGTGC
>Ga0068707_1000473_pt1 | contig 26054 bp, 19 predicted proteins | sample YNPNPMetaG_FD_66600 | JGI IMG/M metagenome (GOLD analysis project Ga0068707, IMG submission 66600) | Anoxygenic and chlorotrophic microbial mat microbial communities from Yellowstone National Park, USA - YNP NP MetaG | ecosystem: Environmental > Aquatic > Thermal springs > Hot (42-90C) >... | reverse complement strand
TTTTTTTATTTTTTAGTTTTACCCTTGTTTTTCTTTTTACTTTTTGGCTCAGGTAGCATGTAAGCGATATCATCCCATGGATGCCTGTATAACCCTTGTTTAAGTCGTTTCTGATCTAGGTAATGACCTATAAGACCTATGCTTCTACCTAGTACGAATAAACCATTAAGCGCCCCCATCTTAATGTACTCATCAGCCTCCTCCTTGGACATCTCTGATCTTAGTAGATCAGCGAAGCAGACGCCTATGCAGCCGTCAACGTTCAATATCAGGTTATCCCTCTTAGAAGTCGTGATCTTCTCTACCTCACGCGCGTAGTCTAGTATCTCTGTGTTTTTGAAATGCTTCTTCGCGTAGTTACTGATAATAGTCACCCGCATATCAGGGTTATGTATGGATTTAACACGATGACCTATACCTTGTATGTTAACGCCTTTCATCTTCATCTCATCCACGAACTGTCTAGGTGTTTTACCAGCATCGTAAGCCTCAGTGAACATCTGAGCTGCACCATCGATAGCTCCACCGAACCGTGGGCCTATAGTGAGTACGCCTGATACTAGTGATGATACAAGATCCTTACCTGCTCTAGCTGCTACTATAGTGTTATGAGCACCTGATACTGCGGGTCCATGGTCAGCTGTAACCATGATGCACATCTCTATGAACTTCGTAGCGTATCTCGGCAGCAATCTCTTGAACCATAGTATGCTAAGTACCCCGCCTATACCTATATCCTCTTCGAAGACTTCTGATATAGTCATGTCACCGTACAGTAGCTCCTCACCGCGGTCATCTGATATAGTGCATATGAAGTTAGAAGGACGTCTTATCAGTTTTGCTTTTAAAGCAGCTGAATAATCCATTGGTATCACTGGTGGTTTAGGCTCTGGTTTAGGTACTATAACTCCTTTTTTAACTAGCTTCTCGTAAACCTCACGTATCTTCTTATCGTAATCATCAAAGGAGTCAGGTACTACCGCCCCTGCTGCTTTTAAAGCCGCGTTCTTAGCATCAGCGGTTTCAACATCTGAACCTGCTTTAGCACCAGCATGACCGAACTGCACCTCGGTTTTAAATGCTTTAACGCATGTACCTGTAACCCATATAACAAGTGGTTTCGTGATCATCTTCTTCTTCAATGCCTCTACGATATCGTACTCATCTGTACCACCTACCTCACCTAGGCATACGAGCATCTTGATCTCAGGGTTCTTCTCAAATCTTAATAGATGATCAAGCAGCGTGGTACCAGGGTAACGGTCACCACCGATAGCTATACCCTCGTAGAGCCCGTCAGTATTCCTTGATATTATATTATAAGCCTCGTTGCTTAAACCACCTGATTTAGATACAAAACCCACAGACCCTGGTCTATGAAGCTTAGACTCTATAATATTCTCAATGGTACCACCAGTGTTACCTATCTTGAACTGACCTGCTACTATACCACCAACAGTCGCTGGACCTATGATAACCTTGTTAAGCTTCTTCGCTTTAGCGATCAGTAGCTTCATACGTCGCTCAGGTACACCCTCAGCTATTATAACAACGGTTCTTATCTGCGGTATACTCAAAGCCTCATCAGTTGACTGGTAAGCTGAACGGAATGAAGCAAAGTTTATCATCACGTCAACGTTTCTATGCTTCTCAGCCGCCTTACTTAATGACTTATAAACCGGTATCAGTATCTCCTTAGAACCGAAGAATGCTTTATGGTAACTATCAGAGCCTGTAGGGTTTATGATAGCAGCCACTGACGGGGTCTCTCTACCTGCTACGTAGTCAAAATCCAGCATTCTTTGAACAGCGTTCGTCTGCATGTTATATATGAACGCTTGCGTGTTTTTATCAAAGAGTATGTAATCCTTCTTACTCATAGTCTCAGGATCCTCCATCTGCTTCTCCTCTAAGAGCCATTGACACTATCCTAGTCATATGAGTCTCAGGTCCGTACACTTGTATAGGTACTCCTATCTCCTCACCTAGCTCCCTCATTAAACGTAAACCCTCCTTGTAGTTAGGCCCACCACGTCTAACATATATTTTAACCTTGTTTTCACGTAGTTTATCCTTGTACTCCCTTAAAGCACGTATGATACCTTTGAACGTGTTAGCCACATCAGTGAAGTTAGCTATACCCCCGCCTATTAGTAGTATCTTCCCTTTAGGGTGTTTCTTACGAGTCATAAGATCCAGTATAGTCTTAGCGTATAGGTAAGTGAACTCCTCATTCGGGTCGCCAGAGTACTCACCGTAGTTAGCCATCTCATCCATGAAACCTAGATCAGTTATAGTATCAGCGTATATAACAGAGGCTCCTCCACCAGCAACCATAGTCCAAACCCTACCCTCAGGGTTTAGAACAGTGAGTTTCAATGAAGCACCAGTCTTAGAGTCAAGCTCCTCTATGTAAGCCTCCTCCTTGATTAAAACACGTCCGAATGGTACAGGGAACTCTATACTACCCCATTTCTCACTGCATTCGAACTCTGCTGTGTCATCGAGTTTAGCTGCTAGATCCAACGGGTATATCTTATCATCCTTCACGACAAAAGGGTTTATCTCAAGGTAAGCGTAATGTAGATCAGCGTAGAATTTAAACAATCCTTCTATGAAGCCTGCTACTAATGCACGCCTCTGCTCAGGTATTTTACCTAGTAGCTTCTTTTTTATCTCATCAGCTGTAGGGTATTCACCTATAGGAACCATTAATCTAACAGCTTTAGCGTCAATGTCACCAACGTTAACACCGCCTTCATGGTGGAATAGTATCTCATCACCTTCACGTTTAGATATGATAGCTACGTAGTACTCATCAGTCTCCTCATGAGGTATGAATGGTTCAACAATGAAATGAGTAAGCACACCTGAAACTGAGCCTACGGTTATCTCCTTGTTCATATGTTCTTTTATCCATCTCTCAGCGGTCTTCCAGTCAGCGTTCAGTAGTATAAGCTTGCTTTTACCTCTTCTCTTGATGAGTTGATCAGGTTTAACAACTAGCTTCTCCTTAGTAACCCATTTGTATTTAACAGGGATCTTCTTTAAATCAGTCTCAGGTGTTATCGTTATGAATCTATCCTGTATCTTGTATTTACCATTAGTGTAGTCACCTAGCAGCCTCGCTATCATTCTTTTACCATCAGCTTCTCTTATAGCCTTCTGCGCCATAATAAAACCTAAACCTCCATCTATATTTTTTCTCTTATTTTTTCATCTTCTTTTTTAGTTTATCAGCTACAGCATCTATGAACTCCTCAGTGTACACTTGTTTATTCCTAGGGTTAGGCTCCGCTACTTTGATCAAGTCACCTGTCATGACTCCGCTTTCAATAGTCTCAATGGATGCCTCCTCTAGTTTCTTAGCGAACTCCACTACGTCAGGTGTCTTATCAAGCTCCCCTCTCTTCTTCAAGCACCCTGTCCAAGCGAATATAAGAGCCATAGGGTTAGTTGATGTCTTCTCACCTTTAAGGTACTTGTAGTAATGCTTCTGCACTGTACCATGAGCTGCCTCGTATTCAAAGAAACCATCAGGTGAGACTAGCACTGACGTCATCATAGCTAGACTACCGAAAGCTGAGCCTAGCATATCAGACATGACGTCACCATCGTAGTTCTTCACAGCCCATAGGAAACCTCCTTCTGATTTTATGACTCGTGCTACAGCATCATCTATAAGCGTGAAGAAGTAGTTTATACCTGCTTCTTTGAATTTCTTCTCCCAGTTCTTCTCGTACTCCTCCTGGAATATGTTTCTAAAGTGACCATCATAAGTCTTGGATATAGTATCCTTAGATGAGAACCATAGATCAACCTTCTGGTCAAGAGCGTATAGGAAGCATGATTTAGCGAAACTCCTAATGGATTTATCAGTGTTATGTATACCCTGTAGTATACCAGGGTCTTTGAACTCATGTATTGTTAAACGTATAGGTTCACCACCATCAGCAGGTGTGAAAACTAACTCTCCTCTACCTGGTTTATCAACTCTTATCTCCTGGTTCTTATACACGTCACCGTAAGCATGCCTACCGATGATAATAGGTTTCTTCCAGTTTCTAACAGCTGGTGGTATATTCCTAACTAGTATAGGTGCTCTGAACACTGTACCATCCAGTATAGCTCGTATAGTAGCGTTAGGGCTCTTCCACTCCTGCTTAAGGTTATACTCCTTCACTCTATCCTTATTAGGTGTTATAGTAGCGCATTTAACACCTATCTTATACTTCTTTATAGCGTTAGCAGCGTCAACTGTTATCTTATCATCAGTCTCATCCCTTCTCTTTAAACCTAGATCATAGTACTCCACGTTCATGTCAAGGAACGGTAAAAGCAGTTTCTCCTTAACCATACCCCACATGACACGGGTCATCTCATCCCCATCTATTTCAACTATAGTATTCTTAACTTTTATCTTCTCTCTTTCACATAACCTAGTACTCTGCTGTCTCATATCCTTCATCAACTCCTTTAATTAACTTGTTTTTTTACCTATGAAATTCAAGGTTCCACCTGCTAGTAGTATCATCTTCTCCCTCTCAGATAAATCGTATTTAACCTTGAATTCCTTACCTTTAGTCTTGTTTACTACTACTAGCTCCTCTCCTTTCATCAGTGATTTACCTATATCACTGATCACTAACTCATCATTCATATCTATACTATCATAATCCTTCTCATCTTTGAATATTAAAGGTATTATACCGAAGTTAACGAGATTAGCCCTGTGTATCCTCTCTATGGATTTAGCTATAACCGCTTTTACACCTAGATGCATCGGGCATATAGCTGCATGCTCCCTTGATGAACCTTGACCATAGCTCACACCAGCTACTATGATGTTATGTTTACCTTTACCTGTGTTCTCCTTAGCTCGCTGATGGAATGAAGGGTCGATTATCTCAAAGACGAACTCTGAGTACTTAGGTACATTTGACCTGTATTTCATACGTGCACCAGCTGGTATGATATGATCAGTGGTTATCTTATCACCAACCTTTATTGTTACAACACCTGATATGGTATCTGGTAGCGGTGTGTTACGAGGTGGTTCACCTATGTTCGGTCCTCTTATGATGGTAACAGATTCCCTCTTCTTAGGTGGGTATATGAACATGCTGTCATCGATATAGAACTTCTTAGGTATTTTTACACGTGGGTATCGTATATGATACTTTTTTTCAAGTGTTCTCGGGTCTGTTATCTTACCTGTTATAACAGCTGCTGCTGCTGTCTCAGGGCTGACTAGGTACACCTGAGCGTCTTTAGTGCCTGATCGCCCTTCGAAGTTACGGTTACTTGTACGGAGTGATACGCCTCCTGTTTTTGGTGATTGACTATTACCTATGCAGAAACCGCATGCTGACTCAGCTAATCTAGCCCCTGCTGATAGTAAGTAGGATAATCCACCGTCTCGTGTTATATTCTCCAGTACTTGTTTTGAACCCGGTGCTACTACGAAGCTTACATTTGGATGAGCCTTTTTGTTTTTCAGTATGTACGCTACAGTCATTAGATCCTTGTACGAGGAGTTAGTGCAGCTGCCTATGCATACTTGGTCAACATCTAAACCCTCTATATCCTTCACTTTTTTTATGTTACCTGGGCTATGCGGCGCAGCTGCTAATGGTTCCAGTTCACTAAGGTTTATATCAACAACCCTATCATAGATGGCGTCATCATCAGGTTTTAACTCCACCCAGTCTTTTACTCTTCCTTGTGCTCTTAGGAACTCCCTGGTTACCTCATCACTGGGGAATATGGATGTTGTAACACCGCATTCAGCGCCCATGTTAGCTATGGTTGCTCGTTCTGGTACTGATAGTGTTTTGACTCCTGGTCCACCGTATTCAAATACGCATCCTACGTTACCCTTAGTTGTGAATATCTCCAGTACTTTCAGTATTACATCCTTTGCGCTTACCCATGGTTTTAGTCGACCAGTGAGGTTTATCTTTATGATCTTAGGGTAGGTGAGGTAGAATAAACCACCAGCCATAGCTACTGCTACGTCTAATCCACCTGCTCCTATGGCTAGCATGCCTACGCCGCCGCATGTAGGTGTATGAGAATCTGATCCTAGTAGGGTTTTACCTGGTTTACTGAATCTTTCAAGATGAACCTGGTGGCATATACCGTTACCTGCTCTGGAGTATACAATACCGTATTTGGCTGCTACGGTTTGTAGGTATTTATGGTCATCAGCGTTCTCGAATCCTACTTGTATAGTGTTATGGTCAACGTAGCTAACTGATAACTCTGTTTTTACTTTTGGTACGTTCATGGCTTCGAACTGCAGGTAAGCCATGGTTCCTGTAGCATCTTGCGTGAGTGTTTGATCTATCTTTATACCGATCTCTTCTCCTTTGATTGGTCTACCTTCTTTTATATGTTTAGATAGTATCTTCTCGGTTATAGTCATGCCCATAATATTAGCCTCTCATCAGGTTTTTTTGTTAAACCCTGTATCTTTTAGAATTTAATAAATCTTACGTTAATCTATTTGACATTAAAGCAAAAATACAACCATTATATTGTTAAAAAGATTATTTTTGTTTGTTTTTTGAGCATAATAACAAAAAAATTATTTTATAATGTAAAAATGGAAAAACTATAAATCATGGTTTTACATTTACTAAAAACCATGAAAAAAAAGAAACTAACAAGAAACGAGGAAACCGTGCTATACGGGCTTGTACGTTACCCTGATCTAACAGACTCTCAACTATCAGATATAATAAACATTAAAACATCAACAATATCCTCCATCAAAAAAAGACTAATCAACAGGAGATACTACAGACCAATAACCATCCCTATGATAAACCATTTCGGATGCGAACTACTAGCAGTACTATACACACAATTCAACCCGGTAATACCACTAGAAGAACGAATAAAAACCACGAGAAAAACCATAGAGATATTCCCTGAGATCTTCTTCTCAGTAGGTGAACCTGAAAAAGGCTTCTCAATAAGCTTATCAAAAAACTACACCACCATAGGGCAAATAAACGAAAGAAGAACAGAGACATTCGGCAGACTAGGATTACTAGACAAGAAGTACCCATCAGAGGTTATATTCCCATTCCAGATAAGCACTATAAAACGTTTCTTTGACACGTCACGTCTAATAAAAAAAATGTTCAACATACAAGAAACAGAAGACGATGAAAAAGAAGAGACATGGTTCAACACCGTAGACTACACTACACTAAACAACAAAGAAAAAAAAGTACTAGAGGCATACGTAGAACACCCCTCAGCAACAACACAAGAAATAGGCGACATGATAAGCTTATCACGCCATACTGTATCAAGAATAAAAAAAAGACTATACAACGAGGACTTACTAAGAACCATCAACATACCAGATCTACACATGATAGGAGCAGACCTACTAGTATTCCACCACTTTAAATTCAACCCTCATAAAGCACCCAGCAAAGAAGAGATACTAACACTAGACTCCCCATTCACATTATTCTTCGCTTTCAGGAAATACGAAGCTGTAGTAATATCAGCGTACCCATCATACTACGACCACAAAGAAGATGAAATACAAAAAATAAGAGGATTAAAAGAGAAAGACCTCTTATCACCGTCACCAGTCATAGAACCATACCAATACGGGAGAATGACCATCATAAAAGATATAGATTTCACACACCTCATAAAAAAGATACTAAAAAATATATGATAAATTATATTATAAAATATTTATTTTTACCCTGCTAGAATGAAAAAATTCTTAAATCATAACGATATATCAGCCAAACAAATCCTCTGCCATCCTACCAGAAAAAAACCATAAAAACCATATCAATAACTGATAAAAAAACACGAGCAGGGATGAAAAAGAAAAAATGACTAAAACAAAAAATGAGGGTAGAAATATGACAAATGAAGCGATATCTGTACTACTAGATGAAAAAAGAGTGTTTAAACCATCAAAAGAGTTCATAGAACAAACCAACGTTAAAAAATGGATGAACGAACACAATATAAAAGACTTAGAAGAACTATACAAAAAAGCAGAGAACTGGGAGTGGTTCTGGGGCGAAGTAGCAAAAGAAATCATAGAATTCTACAAACCATACAAGAAACTAGTTGAATGGAAACCACCCTATGTTAAATGGTTCGTTGACGCTAAATACAACATAGTACACGACTGCTTAGATAAACACGTTAAAACATGGCGTAAAAACAAAGTAGCCTACATATTCGAAGGTGAACCAGGGGACGTAAGGAAGCTAACATACTACGACCTGTACAGAGAGGTGAACAAGCTAGCCAACGCTTTAAAGAAACTAGGTATAAAGAAAGGCGACCGTGTAGGCATATACCTACCCATGATACCTGAGCTACCCATCGCTATGCTAGCATGCGCGAAGATAGGCGCTGTGCACTCTGTCGTATTCTCAGGTTTCAGCTCAACTGCTTTCCGTGATCGTTTAAACGACTGCGAAGCTAAACTAGTTATAACATGCGATAGCTTCTACAGACGAGGTAAAAAAGTACCATTAAAAATACAGACTGATGAAGCATTAAAAGAATCACCAAGTGTTAAAAACTGCATAGTATACAAGAGAACAGGTGATGAGATACCATGGACTAACGGCCGTGACATATGGTGGGATGACATAGTAAAGGATATGCCTACAGAATGCGAGACTGAAAAACTAGATGCTAACGACCCGTTATACTTCTTATACACCTCTGGTACCACTGGTAAACCTAAAGGTATAATACACGCTCATGGCGGGTACGCGCTAGGAGTAGGTTTAACATTGAAATGGGTCTTCGATGTTAAAGATGAGGATATCTACTGGTGCTCAGCTGATATAGGCTGGGTTACAGGTCACTCCTACATCGTATACGCACCGTTAATACTAGGAGCAACCTCTATCATATACGAAGGAGCACCTGACTGGCCGCAACCTGACCGCTGGTGGAGCATCATAGAGCGTTACGGTGTAACTATACTATACACCTCACCTACAAGTGTACGATTATTCATGCGTTTCGGTGATGAATGGCCTAAGAAGCATGATCTAAGCACCCTGCGTTTACTAGGATCAGTAGGTGAACCAATAAACCCTGAGGCTTGGATGTGGTACTACAAGAACATAGGTGGTGAAAGATGCCAGATCATGGATACATGGTGGCAGACTGAGACTGGTCATTTCATCATATCACCGTTACCTATAACACCGTTGAAACCTGGGTCAGCTACAAGACCATTACCTGGTATGGCAGCTGAGGTATACAACGAGGAGGGTAAACCTGTTAAGAACGCTGGTGGTAACCTCGTTATCCTTCACCCGTGGCCTGGTATGCTCCGTGGTATACACAACAACCCGAAGCGTTACGAGGAGACGTACTGGTCCAAGTTCAAAAACGTCTACCTAGCTGGTGATGTATCACGAAGGGATGATGATGGCTACTTCTGGATACAAGGACGAGCTGATGATGTTTTAAAGGTTTCTGGTCATCGTATAGGTAACTCAGAGGTTGAATCAGCGTTAGTTAGCCACCCGTTAGTCGCTGAGGCTGCTGTCATAGGTAAACCACATGAACTAAAAGGTGAATCCATAGTATCATACGTGGTACTGAAAAAAGGAGTACAACCTGCACCTGAGCTTAAAACAGAGCTCATGGAGCACGTCGCTAAGGAGCTAGGTAAGATAGCTAAACCAGATGAGATATGGTTCGTTTCAGATGTACCTAAGACCAGGAGTGGTAAGATCATGAGACGTGTCATAAGAGCTAAAGCATTAGGTCTTGATATCGGTGACACGTCAACGCTTGCTAACCCTGAAGCAGTGGATGAGATCGGGAAAGCAATATAAAAAAACCTGCCTCATCTCTTAATCCTTATTTTTACTCATCTTCTTATAAAAAAAACCAGGGTTAATCTTATATCTTATAATAGTAGTTAATCTATTACAATCTGAGATCTTGAATGATAAATAAAAAAGATATCGAGGATGGTATAGTTGAGCTGATACGTAAAGCAGAGTCGACCATACCTGAGGATGTAGAGGAAGCGTTAAAAAAGGCTTACAACAACGAGGATAACAAACTAGCGAGACTACAGCTCTCCACTATACTACGTAACATACAGGAGGCTAAACATAAGGGTTATCCTATCTGTCAAGATACTGGTATGCAATGCTTCATAGTATCAGCAGGTGAAGGATTCCCTGATATAGGCGCTTTGAATTCATGTATAAAAAAAGCGGTTAAGAGAGCTGCTAAGATTATACCTCTTAGACCTAACACGGTTAACCCGATAACAGGTGAAACCAATAAGGATAACACTGGATGGTACACGCCACATATCATATGGGATATCACTGAAGGGGATGACGTCTTGATAACCGCTCAGCCTAAAGGCAGCGGGAGTGAGAATATGAGCATGCTTCTTATGCTTAACCCGTCTCTTGACTTAGACAGCGTCAAGGATCTCATAGTAAACAGGGTTAAAGAAGCTGATGGTAACCCTTGTCCACCTATAATACTAGGTGTAGGTATAGGTGGAGGAGCTGATGCAGCGTTGAAACTTGGTAAGATAGCGCTTACACGACGTGTAGGTGAACGAAACAAGGACCCTGCTATAGCTGGGTTAGAGTTAGATATACTAAAACAAGTGAATGATACTGGTATAGGCCCTATGGGTCTTGGTGGTAGGACTACAGCGTTGGATGTGCACGTGGAGGTTGCTCATCGTCACCCTGCTAGTCTACCTGTAGGAGTGGTTTTCCAATGCTGGGCTGATCGCAGAGCAACCATGATCATACACAGTAACGGTGAATGGGGGATATTATAGCATGACTGAGTATCATCTGGATCTACCGTTAAATGAGGATGCTGTGAAGCGTCTACGTGTAGGTGACGTGTTATACGTTACTGGTTTACTATGCACGCTACGTGACAGAGGATACAAGATGATCCTATCAGGAGTCAAAAAAGCGCCTTTTAATTTAAATGACATGGGTGTTTATCATTGTGGTCCTTTAATGAAGAAGAATAAAAGAGGGGAATGGGTTCCTGTATCAGCTGGTCCTACCACTAGCAGCCGCATGAGTAGTATGATGAAAGAGTTAATAGAGGGTTACAACGTTAAGATGATCATAGGTAAAGGCGTACTGGATGATAGTGTAAGCCAAGTTTTAAAGAAAAATAGTGCAGTGTACAGTGTTTTCACTGGTGGAGCTGGGGTTTTAGCTGCTTCTATGATGGAGAGAGTGGAGGGTGTGTACTGGCTTAATGAATTAGGTATGACTGAAGCTGTATGGGTATTGAGGGTTAAAGAATTCGGGCCTCTGATAGTAGCTATGGATACGCATGGTGGATCAATATACAGGGAACGAGGTTAGATTACAAGTAGTAAACCTATCTGACCCTTTTTTTTAAATTAGTAAAACCCTCTCAAAAAAAAATTTTTTTTAACACCTTATGGGTAAACTCATGGTAAGAAATGTAAAGAATGATGATAACACTTGTGCAATAAATCGTTTATAAAGAGAAATACAAAGGTATAATCGAGGAGTGATGAGTGTATGGTTAATGTGAATAACTATACGGATAAGAGAAAACAACTTGAGAGACTCTATCTAGATGCAGTGTATCACCATCTCACTAACAAGGGATACAAAGAGGATAAAGCTAAGGTTTACGCTGTTAGAGCAGCTAAGATACTAGTAAATGAAGTGAACGCTTAAAAAAGATTTTAATCAAGTTGTTTTTTATCATTTAATGTTTATTGATTCTAACCACACTTGTCTTCTAAGTTTTTAATACAAATGTTTCTTAAAGGAGTCTTTAATGATATTCTATTATAAAAAACCTTGAATGCTCATTATTTTAAAGGATAAACATTTACAGGTTTTTTTAGATCCTGATCATACTGTAGATATATTTAAATCATAAAAGACGTATTATTATAATGATGACATGATAAAAAATTGGTTGGTGTGAATACATGCGTATTATTGATTTTATCATTGTTAAATGTAAAAGGATGAATTCATCGTTACTAATCATGTTAACATTGATGAGTATCCCTATGATATCAATGAATACCTCTGCTGGTCCCAGTCTCAGCATCAACCCTGCCCCTTCTGATGGTATCATGGAGATGATGCAACGCGTGAATAGTACTATACTATTATCGTACCTATCAGGTTTATTAGAGTATCAGCCTCGTTACACTGGTTCAGAGAACTGCACTAAAGCAGCTGTTTATCTGTACAATGAATTCAAAAACATGGGTTTGAACGTGGAGTATCATAACTGGAGCTATGATCATTTCAAAGCTAGTAACATAATAGCTACTATACCAGGTAGGAGAGCTGTTAACAATGAGACGTATATACTATGCGCTCATTATGATACTACTCCATCGTCACCTGGTGCTGATGATGATGGTTCAGGTGTAGCAGCTTTACTAACCATAGCTAACGTAATGAGAAACTACTCCTTTGATTACAATATACGTTTCATCGCTTTTTCAGGTGAAGAGGTTGGTACTTATGGTAGCTTCAGTTATGCGCGTGACGCTTACAGACGAGGGGATAACATCATAGGTGTTTTAAACGCTGACATGATAGGTTACGCTGATACTAGTATAGGTGAGCATGTGATAAGGTTCTTCCCATCTGAGAGGGCTTGGTGGATAGGTGAGTACGCTGAGCTGATCGCTGAGAAATACAAGGATATACTGGATTTAGAGGTTGAGGTTCTACCTAACTATATAGGATCAGATGCTCAACCGTTCATTGATTATGGTTACGATGCCGTCTGGATAGCGCATCATGACGGTTACCCTTACGGTCACTCAGTTAATGACACTATCGACCGTATCAACCCGGTCTACTATGAACGCACCACTAGGTTATTATTAGCTACTCTAGCTGAGTTAGCATGCACGCCTATAAGGCTACAAGTGATACTTAAAACACCGTTAGAAGGATACTTCTACATTAAGGATCATCCATTGTTAAAACTAGATCTAGGTCGTTACTGGTACAAGAACCTTAGAGGAGTAACAGTTATCATAGGTGATACTACAGCTACTGCCACAGTGTTCACTAACGAGTCTATAAAATACGTGATATACTGTATGAATGGTAACTTCCTATTCAATTGGAATGCAACGCCACCGTATACATGCCATATAAAAGGAGTGCATTACCCGTTCTTCGGGCGGTACACCCTTAAAGTCTATGCTTACACGAGTAACGGTGACGTAGCATCTGATGAAATGGATCTACGTTTATACACCCTATCCAGTATCTTTAATAAGAAGAAATAAGATGTATCTAAAATAACAAGGAAGAGACATGCCACAGTCAAAAATAGTGGTTTTAGAGAGGTGAGGATAAGGTCTGAAAAACCCTGTGACTCGTTATTAGAAGATGATAAATTACCATTAGGCATTCTCATATCATTTTTCTTATTATGGATCATCTTCGACCCTATTAAAAACATATGGAACGATGACCCTTTCCAGAAGATTATCTTAGCTCCACTCGGTGAAGAGCCTTTTAAACTATTATTATCCGCTTTCTCACTATGCATTGCTTATGGTTTAGGGAGACTTATACATCATCTAATACATATTAGAGGTAAAAACGTATCTTATAATAAAAACATGATAAATAAGGAGTACTATTTTAACACTGTATTCCTGAAAGCGTTCATACCATTCTCAATAACATGCGGTGTCATCTTCGGTGTAAGCGAAGGGCATATTCTAAATGTTATACTACACGCTTCTACATCCTCAATAGCCTCAGTGCTAGTACTCTATACGTATAAATGGTTAAAAGATAAGGAATTAATGACGAGATACAAGTTAATCATAGTCTTATCCACATTAAGTGTACCTATGATGCTTCATTCAATATTTAACCAGTACGCTAACATCACGTATGTTAATAACCATAAGGAGTACGAGTACTTGATCATAATAGGGCGATTCCTAAGTGAGAACACACCAATGAATAACCAAGCAGTATTCACCATATTTTTATTAACCATTACCCTTATCATACTGTTATCATTACTGGTTGCATGGCTTTACAAGAGGATAACCACTCTGTTGAAATGGTGCTGTTAACTTTAGCATGGTATCACCTCGCTGAGCACATAAAGAAATCTTTGATACTCATTTTTTATGAAGATTCTTTTTTTCAGCAAGTATCGGTGAGTTATCATTGAAGCTCATATGGCTTCGTATCCAGTTGTAGTAGAATAAAAAAAAGACTCATCCATCGTTGGGTATGGCTAGCAACCCAAGCATGGGTGCTGGGGGAGTAATTGTCAAACATCCTGTTTCGGTCTTTAAGTGTTTCGTTGAAGTGTTCTATGTAGCTGCGTACTCCTCCAGAGATAATCCCATGACGGATACCCATCCTTGGAAGGATGTGGTACCCATGGTCCGCCATCAGTAAGGACCAGTTTTGATTTATTTCCATATTTTTGTTCAAGTTCTTGTAGAAAGCATCTGCATGCATAATTTGTTCGATTCCAAGAGATTCTGAAATGGAGTATTTTCCTTGTATCTGGGTCAATGGCAAACCAGAACCAGATTTTCATTTTTTGATCTGTTAGGAGTGTTTCATCTGCTACTATAACATCAGGTAGATCATCAGCAATTCTGTTTGCGAATAATATCCCAAATCGTTGGATCCATTTCCAGATGGCTGTTCTACTTCTATCGTTTGCGGTTATGAGAAGTTTCAGCGTAGCTGAAATTTGGGAAAATCAAACAAAGTGCGGATTTTCCTCATAACCGCTGTTAAGTGACCGAATCTAAGGTGAGGAGAGTTATTCGACGGCACGAAGTTTGGGTGGGAATTTTAATAAGAGAGGGCACGGCAGGGTGGGATGAGTGACGTCGAATAATTTCGTTGAACAACAGTTAAAAGTCGTGTCTTTACACCTTTTAAGGATAATCCACCAAGGTATAGAAACACTGCATAAAGCATGGTTTCTATAGATGTTCTTTCTCTTAGAACGATATGTTTTTCTTTCAACAGTCTCTTTACTATTTCAATCCCATCCCAATCCATGTGTGTTCACCGCATGTGGAATTGTTGGGGTGGGATTAATAATTTCTTAAGTTAACAGCACCATTAAAATATCAAAAACGTGATAATGTTACGTAAATCTTTCGTATTTCCCCTGTTGTATCAGAAGGGATACTTTCACTGAGCCCACCCAGGGGTATATAATGAGAGAGACGTCTCATAATCATTAAAGATTTACTCATGTTGAAAAAACAGTGGGCCCGGCAGGATTTGAACCTGCGACCAACTGGTTATGAGCCAGTCGCTCCGCCAGTCTAAGCTACGAGCCCTTCAGGTATTCTCATATATAATACATTTTCTAATACTTAAAATTTAGATATGATTATCAGATGGTAAAAATCTAATTGATTTATATGTTTAACTATTCTTAAAAGAGGGATGTGGAAACAATCAAGAAAACATAGCATTTTTAATATAGATGAAGGAAAAAACCTTATCTAGCGTTGTATCAGGGTAAGATTCATTAAATATATTTATTCTATTATCCTTTAGGTAGTAACCCTAATATGAGAGAGTTAACAGTACTAGCTAAGTATCCATTCCTAAAAGATGCACGGTTGTACGTTAAAAACCATGCACCATCTGTAGAGGATTTACTGAAGAATCCTCTGTATGAGCGAGCGCGTTTGCTAGCAGTGGAGCGGTTAGAGAGAGCGGTAAAAAACAAGGATACTGGTATGCATACGTTATCCACTGATACTGACTGTGTAATGAGTATCCTATCGTATCCTCTTGCACGTATGATATCAGTATGTATAAAGGATCCTTACTTCCAGAAACGATACGCTCTAGGTGAAGCCTACACGGTTTACAGGCATCTACTATCAGAACCCTTGGATCTAGTAATTACCATAGCTGAAGAGTTCAACATCAAGGTTAACACCGCGAATGAAGGTAAGCAGTTATCCTTATACTTCAAGGATTATTTACGGTACTCGCCTACACGTTACAAGGAGTGGAAGCTGGTTAACCGCAGTATGAATAAAGGATACGTATCAGTTTCACAGAGGGAGCTATGCCGTATAATACTAGAAGCTCTTCGTACACGTATAAACAATGAGCTTACTACGCGTGAATGCGACCCTCTAGTACTGGAGATATTCCGTGATGATATACAGAGATTCCAGATGATGATGAACACTGAACGGAAAAAACAGCAGGATTACATACCATTAGGTAAAATAAGCATAGAGAAGCTACCACCATGCATAAAGGATTTGTACTCAGGTATACAGAACGGTGAGAATGTGCCTCATATGGGTCGATTCGCCCTTGTAGCATTCCTGCATTCATTAAAGCTAACACCTAGTGATATCATGAGGATATTCAGTACAGCACCTGATTACGAAGAGGATAAAGCCAAGTATCAGATTGAGCATATAACAGGGGTATCATCCTCGACTTCTTATAAATCACCAGGTTGCGATAAGATGAAAACATATGGTTTATGCCCCTTGGATAAAATAGATGACTTATGCAGGAGTATACATCATCCTTTAACGTATTACCATAAACGCTGGGAGCAGGAGAAAAAAAAGAAATGAAACATTTCATAACATTTGAAGGCATAGATGGTTCAGGTAAATCAACCATCACTAAGATGGTATACGAGAAGCTGAAAAAAGAAGGATACGACGTAGTCTTAACCTATGAGCCTACTGATTCCCCTATAGGTAAGTACGTTCAAGCATGCATAAAAAACAAGAGCGACCCTTATGTTACATCATTCGCTTTCATAGCTGACCGTGTGATACACTGCATAGAGATTAAAAAATGGCTGAAAGAAGGAAGAATCATACTATGCGATCGTTACGCTGATTCAACCTACGCTTACCAGGGTGCGCAGTTAGAATCAACATTAGATGACCCTATAAGATGGCTGCAGGATCTATCCGAGGATCTTATAATAACACCTGACCGTACATTCCTACTAATCATAGAACCAGAGAAAGCGCTTAAACGCATAACCAACCGTAAAGAACTGATACCATTCGAGACGTTATCATTCCTGAGGAAAGTACACATGAACTACATTAAACTATCATCAAAAAACCAGAGGTACAGGATCATAGATGCTAACAAGAGTATAGAGGAGATAACAGAGGAATGCTACCAGGATATAACATCCTAAAAAAATTTAGAGGAGGAGAGGAGAAATACCTACAAGATACAAGATGATAATCTTCGACATGGATGACACATTAATCAAAGGAAGAACCATACACGTGATAGGAGAAAAAAAAGGATTCCTAGATGAGGTTCTAAGATTAGAGGAGAGTAGTATAGTCTCATACAAGAAAAACAAAAAGATAGCTAAACTACTAAAAGGTTTAACATTAGATGAATGCTTAGAGATATTCAGGATGATACCATTACAGGATCACCTAACTGAGGTACTAGAGACTATAAAAAACAAAGGATTAAAAACAGGTGTGGTTACTAACAGTTACCAGTTCCTAGCTGATGACTTGAAAAAGAGATTAGGGTTAGACTACGCTGTAGGGAACATACTAGTAGCAGATAAAAACAGGGTTATAACAGGGGAGTTGAAAATAAGAAACAAAGAGCCAACTGTTAAAAGATATGAAGGATGCCGTCAGCATCCTATATGCAAAAAAATAATACTCCAAGAGTTATCAAGAGAGACAGGTGTGCCAATAACAGATATCATAGCGGTAGGTGACGGACCGATAGATATATGCATGCTCAGGGAGGCAGGGTTAGGCGTAGCCTACAAGGCAGCTGAGAGGGTGCAGAGATCATCTGATATAAGCATCAATGACTTAAGGGAGATACTAAAATACATATAAAAAAAATAAGCAAAAAGGTTATAATTTTTTTTATTGGCTTTAACACGGCAACGCTCATCTAAAATAAATTCCCTGCTCAAATAGTAGTCTATCATAAGGAGTATCATATCATATTTGATACAAAACTATAATGCTATGATATATCTTAGCAAATTATTTTTGTTTATCTTAGATTATATCATATATGATATAATACAATATAAGATGAGCCTGTGTTTACTCGCCCTAAATCAAGCATTATAACATATATGATATAATACAAGATGAGAGAGGACCGTTTAATATGGAGTATTGTATCATATATGATAAAATGTATCTTTATTGTTAATCTAAAAAAAAGAATGTGGATTAGTAGTAGAGTTTTAACTGATAAGGAGATTAAAATCATTTGTTTTTACAAGTGGAAATATTTATTAGATTAGTAACCCATCACTTAAATAAAGGGGTATTAAATCATGAAGAAGGATGTATTACTTATAAGGAGAGGGGAGAACCTCAGTAAAGCTTCACGCCCTGGTAGGCTTTATCGTCTAATGGTTAAATCAGAGCGTATGGAAGCTATCATCGCTGAGCTGGATCCTCATACTGAGTCACGATGGTTCAAACATGAAGGAGAGGAGATGCATCTGCTACTGGAAGGTGAGATGGAGTACATGGTCGGGGATGAGTCATACAAGTTAAACGAGGGTGATATACTATGGCATAGGTCTGATCTGCGTCATCGTGCTAAGAACACGTCTGATGGTAAAGTCGTTTATATAACAGTTAGCTCACCACCGACTTTCATGTGGGAGAACCTCTGAGTCCTTCTACTCTTACGCAGTCTCCACTGTTTATTATCTTCTCTTCTCCCTCCTCTGTGACTACATGCAGGAAGCCTTGTTGATCTATATCAACTGCTCTACCAGTTATAACCTCTTTAGGTGTTTTAACTGTTATAACCCTACCTAGCATAGTAGCGTATCCTCTCCATCTTTCTAGTATGTAGTTGACCTCGTTTTTTATCAGTAACTTGTAGTAGTAGCCGAAGTAGTGTAATAGCTTCTCTAGTAACCCCGCTAGATCTACCTCTTTTTTTATCTCATTTAACATGGATGTTACGTATGGTTGTAAAACCTGGGAGTAGTCACTGAGTCTAGTGTTAACGTTTAAACCTATACCTATGATAACGTATTCTATTCTTTTATCTATGGTCTCTAACTCTGATAGTATACCAGCTATCTTCTTATCATTGATGTATAAGTCGTTAGGCCATATTATACTAGGTAGGATTTTATAGTCTTTAATGGTGTCAGCTAAAGCTAATGAAGTGGTTATTGATAAGAGATGAACCCTGTCTAATGGTATATCTGGTCTTAGTATAATGGTTAGGTATAAACCACCAGGTGGTGACTCCCATACTCTATCGTATCGTCCTCTACCTTGACTCTGTTTGAATGCTAGTATAATAGTACCACTCTCAGCTCCTCTTTTAGCGTGTTCTTTAGCTTTTTTATTAGTTGAATCAATCTCATCGTAGATGATTATATCATGGTATAACCATGAAGGGTTTGACTGTAGGATTTTTTTAATGGTTTTTTCATATTTTTTATTCGCCATAGAAAAAAAGAATAATACTGGTATGTGAACGTGTTTTAATTTTTTTCTTATTCTACCTCTCTTTTTTTAAACCTATTTTTTATCAGTATTAGTAGTAGTCATACTGGTTATAACAGCTTGGACTGCGGCCATAGCAGCAGCGGTTTTCTTATCAGTAGACTGCATCCTAGTCTCCTTCACGTATTCTACTACCTTCTCCAGTATCTGGTATCTTGGTATGAAGCTGGTGTTATAATCGCCTTCACGCCATTTAGGGTGATCCATGACAACTTGGTGGAATGGTATATTGGTTCTAACACCTGTTATCTGGTACTCCCATAACGCTCGTTTCATGCGTTCTATAGCTCGGTTTCTATCCTCTGCCCATACGATTAATTTAGCGATCATTGGATCGTAGAATGGTGGTATAGTGAAGCCTTGATAGACACCTGAGTCTACGCGTATACCTGGTCCACCTGGTTCAGCGTATCTCAGTATCTTAGCTGGTGATGGTTGAAAGTTATTCAACGGGTCCTCAGCGTTTATACGGCATTCTATAGCGTGACCTCGAGGGTGTATATCATCCTGGTCGTATTCAAGCTGTAAGCCTGATGCTACTCGTAGTTGTTCACGTGCCAGGTCAACCCCGGTGGTAACCTCGGTTATAGGATGCTCAACTTGTAGACGTGTATTCATCTCTAGGAAGTAGTATTCACCATCCTTGAACATGAATTCGCATGTACCAGCGTTGTAGTAACCAGCTGTTTTAGCTGCTAGTACAGCTTGCTCTCCTATCTCTTCGCGTAGCTCCTTGGTTAAAGCGCATGATGGTGTCTCCTCTATCAGTTTCTGATGTCTGCGTTGTACACTGCATTCACGCTCATAGCAGTGTATGAGATGATGCTTCTTATCACCTATAACCTGGTATTCTATATGCCTCGGGTCTTCTATGAATTTCTCTATGAATACTGAGTCGTCACCGAAGGAGTTTTTCGCTAGCTGCTTCACTGATGCTAAAGCCTTCTCCATCTCTTTCTCATTCTCAACTTTCCTTATACCTATACCTCCGCCTCCTGCTGATGCTTTAAGCATGACAGGGTAACCTATCTCATGTGCTATATCCTTAGCTCTTTCATGATCAGCTATCGCTTCTGTTACACCTGGTACTACTGATACACCTGCTTTGATCATTGATTTCTTAGAGTCAATCTTAGAACCCATAAGCTCCATAGCAGCGACTGGTGGACCTATGAACTCTATGTTATTCTTCTTGCATAGTTTAGCGAACTCAGCGTTCTCAGCTAGGAAACCATAACCAGGGTGTATACCCTCTGATTGTGATTTCAAAGCGACGTCTATGATCTTATCCATTTTAAGGTAACTCTGACTAGCTGGCCCTGGTCCTATATTGTATTTCTCATCTGCGTACTTGACAAATAAAGCATCCTTATCAGCATCAGAGTACACAGCCACTGTTTTTATACCTAGTTCACGGCATGCTCGCATTATACGTATAGCGATCTCACCGCGGTTAGCTATTAGTACCTTGTTTAGTAGACCCTCATGCATGGTTTTAGATCAAACCCTCCGTTTTATTTTTTTATCAAAAACTGGTTTTTTTAGATTATCTGCATTATCACTTCACCGCTGGATACAGGGTTACCTTCTTTTACGAATATCTCCTTGACTTCTCCTTCAAGTTCAGAGCATATCTCCTGCTCCATCTTCATAGCTTCTATAGTAGCGATAACATCACCTTTTTTAACCTTGTCTCCTTTTTTTACTTTTATTTTAAGTATGGTGCCTTGCATGGTTGATTTAACAGCGCCTTGTACGTCACCTAGTGGTTTACTGGTTTCACCTGTGGTACTGGTTTCTGCTGATATGAAACCACCGCGAGGTATCACTTTAACTGAGAATGGTTCACCGTCGACTTCAACATCGAACTCTGTTGGTATCTGCATGGGTGCACGGGTTCTCTTCTCAGGTGGCTCGGTTTCTAACCATAATTGTTTGTACTCAGGGAATGATTGTTTAACCATGGCGCGTGTGAGAGGATGATCTATTGGTAATGGTAGTTGATCAGATGTGAACTCTGCTCTGGCTTCTCCGCGTAGGAATTTCAAAGCAACCTGTGGGTATAGTATATAAGTCATTATATCCTCTTCTTTTTTTACTAATCGTCCACCATCTATCTCTAATAGTTCTTTCTTTTTTTCATTCCACATTGGTTTCAGGAGGTCTGATGGTCTACAGTCTATAACCTCATCCTTCCATTTAGGGCCCAGTACCTTCTTCATTATCTCAGGTTTAATATCAGCTGGTGGTTTACCGTACATGCCGCGGCAGTAATCCTTAGTCTCTTTAGGTATAACCTTGTATCTCCCATGTAGTACATTCATAACAGCTTGTACCCCTACAACTTGACTGGTAGGTGTAACTAAAGGCGGGTAACCTAACTCCTCTCTGACACGAGCAGTCTCCATTAGTATCTCCCTGTATTTGTCACGTGCACCTTGTTCTTCAAGCTGGAATATAAGGTTAGATAGCATGCCTCCTGGTATCTGATGCAGGGTTACACTAGGGTCAACCTTCAAAGCGTCGAATCTATGTAGATGACGGTACTTCTCCCATACTTTGAGGAAGTAGTTTCTGCATTCAATTAGTAATTCAAGGTCATAGTGGGTGTCCCATTCTGTACCCTGCAACGCTGCTACTACGCTCTCTGTAGCTGGGGCAGCTGTGCCGCCTGATATAGGAGACATGGATGTGTCAAGTATGTCTGCACCTGCTTCTACTGCTCTCTGGTAAGCCATACCTGTCATCCCGCTGGTGTAATGTGAATGAAGATCAATAGGTATGTTTATACCAGCGTCCTTACAGCCTTTTATTATATCATACGCGCGTTGAGGTGATATCATACCAGCCATATCCTTGATGCATAAGGAGTCAGCACCCATCTTCTTTAACTTCTGGAATTTAGATATGAAGTACTCCACTGTGTGAACAGGTGATATAGTGTAGCTGAGGCAGGCTTGCACGTGACCACCGTTCTCTTTAACAGCTTTGATGGGTGTCTCCATGTTCCTTAGGTCATTCAAAGCGTCGAAGATACGGAAGTAGTCACACCCGTTTTTCTTAGCGAAGTATATGAATTTCTCTACTACGTCATCAGGGAAATTCCAGTAAGCTACTATGTTCATAGCGCGCTCCAGCATCTGCAGAGGGGTATTAGGCATAGCCTCCTTCAGCTTCCTAAGGCGTTCCCATGGATCCTCATTCAAGTACCTTATAGCCACGTCAAAGGTTGCTCCACCCCACACCTCTATGGAGAAGAAACCTACCTGATCCATCTTAGAGGCTATAGGTAGCATATCCTCAGTACGCATCCTAGTAGCTAGTAAGGATTGATGACCATCCCTGAATACTAACTCATGTAGTTTCACCATGTTACCTGACCTCTTAAATCCTTAGTTTTTTTTCCTTATTTAAAGCTGCTTAGCCTGGTTTAACTATTAGATTTTTTTTGAATGGTATAAAATATCTCTACTTAAGAATATCGGATTAAAGATATAGTTACAGGTAACCTGATCATAAGGAGAGGGTTTTAGTAAATTTTTAATAGTATAATCTCTTTTAATAGCCTACTGCATCAAAAAAAAGGATAATATTTGAGAGCAGGAGGATGATACTATGTTTAAAAAAATTATTTCATCATACATAACCCTTATATTTATAATATTATCAATAACTGGTTGCGGTAAAGCTGCTTCTGTTAACCCTGGTGAGATATACAATGATAACATCACGATCTCTTATAGAAACATAACAGTCTACGCTCCTGCTGTAGCGCAGACGAGTAATGGCTATGTAGGTGTTATATCAACTATAACGGTTACAATACAGGATCATGGTAGCGGACAGGTTTTTGTTGACACTATTCCTCTAACACAGATTGACATGCAAGGCTCAGCTAGATTAGCGGTTAAAGTAGCTACTGCGCTTATTAAAAACGATAAGAACAGTAGTGATATATCACCATCCTCTTATGATTACTTCTTCGTTGTTAGAACATCCTCACCTATCATTGGTGGTCCTTCAGCTGGCGCGGTTATGACCGTGGCAACTGTAGCGTTACTGAAGAACTGGTCTATCAGTAAAACCACGATCATGACTGGTATGATCAACCCTGATGGTAGTATTGGCCCTATAGGTGGTATACCGCAGAAGATAGATGCTGCTTACTCTGTAGGTGCTACTCGTTTCCTTATACCTAAGGGTCAGATGACGTATACTGAGATGGTTACTGAGACTACTACAAGGAACGGTATAATACAGATCATAACACATCCTGTCACTAGGAACGTGTCTGATTACGCGCGTTCAAAATACGGTATAGAAGTCGTAGAGGTTGAGGATGTAAATGATGCTTTAAGGTACATGACTGGTTACGAATTCGTAAACCCTGTCTCAGATTCTTCTAATATCACTACTGATCAGTACATCAAGTCAATGCAGCCTATCGCGTCAGCGTTACTCAGTCAAGCTACAACCACTTATCAGAATGCTAGTACCGCTTTCAACACTTCTAATATACCTAACTATTTCCCTATGTATTACCGTGATCAGATACGTAGTATATTCAACACTGCTGGAATCACTTTGAATGAGGCTAACCGATGGTATAACGAAGAGGTTTACTATACTAGTACTAGTAAATCATTCCAGTCTTTGATCAACTCTTATCTTGTATTATACGCTTGCAGGTACTTCAACGCTGATAACAGCGAGGAGTACGTGGAGTCTTTACTAGATGAGGCTAACAAGCTGTATAATACTAGGAGTGAGGAAGCCAAGAAAGCTGAGATAAAAGGGGTTATATCACTCCAGTGTGTAGGCGCTGCTCAGGAGAGGGTATCAGAAGCGAAGAGTTACCTATCAGATGCTGAAAAGAGTTTCAATAATCATGATTACCTTAACGCTCTCTACAAGATAGCTTATGCTATTCAACGTAGTGAGAGTGCTAGCTGGTGGCTTAGTATAGCTGGGTATTACAATGATACAGGTGAATTCAACAGTACAATGCTGAATAACCTAGCTGAGGAGTATATTAATGATGCTCAGCAAGCTATAACATACTCAGAGGTTATACTAGAAGAGATGGGGCGGTCATCACCTTATCTATCATCAGCTAAATCATTACTAGAATCAGCTGAGAATGATTACGAGGCTGGTTACCCTGCATCTGCTTTATTCCAAGCGTTTCAAGCTATAGTGAAAGGTAACCTAGCTTTAGAGTTAGTAGATGGTTCAACAGTTGATAAGATCAATAGGGCTGAAGAAAGAGCTAGTATAAGTATAACTGAGAGTAGACGACAAGGGATAGAACCTGTATTAGCTGTTAGCTACTACGAGTACGCTCAGAGTTTAGCTAACGAGTCATCGTACGATGATGCTTTAGTCTACTATAAATACAGTGACCTTATAGCTGGTGCGTTACGTTTCACTACGCGATCAGAGGTTACATCCTCGCGTTATATAGGTGTACCAGAGTTACCATCCATGTTTAACTGGTATAACATAAGAGGATCACAAGTCTTCCTACTGATGATATTCCTAATAGGGGGGATAACAGGTTTAGCGTTAGGTGTTATAATAGGAGGTTTACTATCTGAAAAAAAACCATACAAGGATGAGGATACACCATGGGTGCCTCGTAGCATCGAGGATTACTACAGGAGGAATAAATAATAAGCATCTAAAAACTTTTAAGCCTTCTCCTTTTAAGTGGGTTTAACCTTATGCAGTTCACAGCTGATCTAAATGATAACAATGAGATAATAGTTAGCAAGAAACGGGATATAAGTAATTTATACTCTAAGAACAAACTCGGTGTTCTAGAGTCAAATGATAAACTAAGATTAGATCCTTTAGAAGGTTTATTCCTACTAGGTGAAGGTAAATTAAACTTGTACAAAAACAATAGAACAGTTGATTTCCACAGTCTTTTAAAAACAGTAAACCATATGGTGGATAACGCTGATATAAAATACCTGGCTTATCGTGATCTAAAACTCAGAGGGTACAAGGTTAAAATAAAACATGATGACGTCATCGACTTTATCGTAGATAAAAAAAACAAGGAAGATAACCAGGTGTGCTGCAAAGCATTCTCAGAGCTTGACGTAGTTACTATAAAAGACATAGAGAGTGTTTTATCTTATACGAGTTCACTGAACAGTAGCCTCTGGTTCATGATCGTAGATGAAGAAGGCGATATCACCTATTATAATATATCAAAACATGATGTAAAAACCAGGATGGAGGAGCGCGGCTTATCTTATCGTGGTGACGGGTACCTGATACATAACAGGGTGGTAGTGTTCAACCCTGAGTTCTCATCATACCTACATGAGGAGGGATTCTACGGTAAACCATTCAGTGGTAACGCCCTGCAGTTATCAATCATAGAAGCCGTATACCTACAAGGGAAAAACGTGCTAAGAGTATACCCCATAGAGGATGAGAGGGAGATAAGTAAGGAGGAGTTAAAGAGGATATT
>Ga0068707_1000470_pt1 | contig 26112 bp, 25 predicted proteins | sample YNPNPMetaG_FD_66600 | JGI IMG/M metagenome (GOLD analysis project Ga0068707, IMG submission 66600) | Anoxygenic and chlorotrophic microbial mat microbial communities from Yellowstone National Park, USA - YNP NP MetaG | ecosystem: Environmental > Aquatic > Thermal springs > Hot (42-90C) >... | reverse complement strand
CTCTCGCGGCCTGCGCCCCGTGCTTTACGAATATCTGTTCCAGGAGGTCCCTCTCCAGCGCCCTGCTCTCCACTGCGCCCCTGATGAGCTCGCCGTCCTTTATGATTATCTCCTCTCCAAGCTTTGACTTTATCTTCGCATTAAGCCCTTTCGGGAGGAGCATGGAGAACAGTTTCTTCCCTTCGTACATCCCGTTTTTGTTCGGCTTGGGAAGCTCCCTTATGCCAGCAATCATGAGGAGTTTGGACGCCTCCTCGCGGGTGAACTCGGTGCCGTCTTTCGTCATGAAATATGATGCGGAAACGTGGTCCTCCTGCGGCTTTATGATGGCATGCCCGTGCCTCGGTGAGATGATCTGCCCCTCCACCTTCATCAGGTAGCGGGCCTCCGCCTGCGCCTCCTGCGTCTGGAGCACGTGCAGGTTCATCTCGTCCCCGTCGTAATCAGCGTTGTAGGGCGGGGTTACTGTCGGGTTAAGCCTGAAGGTCTTCCCGGGGATAACCCTTACCTCGTGCGCCATCATGGAAATCCTGTGCAGCGAGGGTTGCCTGTTGAAGAGCACTATGTCCCCGTCCATGAGCTGCCTTTCAATCGCCCACCCTACCTTCAGCTCCTCTGCCATCTGCTCGCGCATCTCGTCTGTGATCTTGAGCTTTTTCCCGTCTGGCCTCATTATGTATAGCGCCTTCGGGTATTCCTTTGTGCGCACATACCTCCTGCACTCCTCTGAATTCCACTCCGTGACTTCTATCGGTACCGTGAGCTCCTCGGCAACCGCAGGGGGCACCCCCACCTCGTCTATCCTCAGCCTCGGGTCAGGGGAAATGACCGTTCTCGCTGAGAAGTTTACCCTTTTCCCGAGAAGGTTGTACCTGAACCTCCCCTCCTTGCCCTTCAGCCTCTGGGCAAGTGTCTTGAGCGCCCTTCCGCTCCTGTGCCTCGCCGGAGGTATGTTCGCAGTCTCGTTGTTCATGTATGTGGTGACATGGTACTGGAGAAGCTCCCAAAGGTCCTCTATGATAAGCTGTGGCGCACCCGCGTTTATGTTGGCCTCAAGCTTCTGGTTGATGCGTATTATGTCAACTAACTTGTGCGTGAGGTCGTCCTCGCTCCTCTCCCCGCTCTCCAGGGTGATGGACGGCCTTATGTTCACCGGGGGCACAAGCAGCACGGACAGTACCGCCCACTCCGGCCTCGCGAAGTTCGGGTCGTACCCAAGCTTCCTTAGGTCGTCGTTAGGCACGCCCGCCAGCCAGTCCCTTATGTCCGTGGGGAGCATCTGCACATTGTCCTTGAAGAAGGTCGCCGGCTTGAGGAACTTCACATCAGGTATCTTCGCCCCGCAGTTCGGGCACTCGCCCTTAGCCTTCCTCCCGCTCTCCTCCACCACGCGCTTGCATTCCGGGCAGGATGACTTCAACACGCTATAGATGTATTTGGCAAATTCAACATGGATTACCGGCCTGACCAGCTCTATGTGCCCGAAGTGCCCGGGGCACTCCTTTACGCGGCCCCCGCAGGTCTTGCACCTCAGCCCGGGGTCCACCACGCCGAGCCTTGAGTCCACAAGCCCGCCGTCTATGGGATAACCGTCGTCATCGTACGTGTCCGGGATGATGACGCGCGCGCTGGAAATCTTCCTCACCATGTCCGGGGAGAACAGGGAGAACTTTATCTTTCCAATGACCTTTTCTATTTCTTCCATCAGAATCACGCCTTGTCCTTAAGTATTATCCTCGGGAAGATGAACATGGACCTTATCTCCCCCAGCAGGAGCTTGAACGCGTAGCTCATCTCTATTGGCACCACGTCGTTGCTTCCGCAAAGCGAACACACGTTCTTGTTCTTGATTACGTCGTGATGGGCGAGCATCCCGCATTCCTGGCATACGTACTGCCTCGTCTTGTCGCTCTCCTCCAGCAGCCTCTCCCTCACGACCATGCTTGCCCCGTAGCCTATGAGGCAGTCCCTTTCCATTTCGCCGAACCTGAGGCCCCCTTCCCTCGCCCTTCCCTCGGTCGGCTGGAGGGTGAGCAGCTGCACCGGTCCCCTGCTCCTCGCGTGCATCTTGTTGGACACCAGGTGGTGAAGCCTCTGGTAGTAAATGGGCCCTATAAACAGCTTCACCCTTATCCTCTTGCCGGTGATGCCGTCGTAGAGCCACTCCTCCCCGTACTCGTCCATCCCGCGCGCCTTGAGCATCTTGACATAGTCCTCTTCCGTGTTGCCGCTGAACGCGGTCCCATCCACTATCTTCCCTTCCATGGCGCCCGCCTTGGCCCCCAGCGTTTCCAGGAGGTGGCCGGCGGTCATTCTTGAGGGTATGGCATGCGGGTTCAGGATCAAATCCGGCACAATCCCGTCTTTTGTGAAGGGCATGTCCTCCTGAGGGAGCACCAGGCCAATCACGCCTTTCTGCCCATGCCGCGATGCCAATTTGTCCCCTACCTCGGGCACTTTCGGGCTCCTCACCCTGATTTTCACAAGCCTGTTTCCGCTCGGGGCCTCGGTCACCATCACGGAATCAATAACTCCCTTCTCCCCGGGCTTCAGCGAAAGCGAGCTTTCCCTCTTCTTCTCCTCCACAACCCCGAAAACGGAGATCTCCTCCAAGAACCTTGGAGGCGAGGTTTTTCCCACAAGCACGGTTTTTCCTTCAACAATGCTCTCCGGATGCACTATCCCGTCATCGTCAAGGTGCCTGTACGCTTCCTCCCCCCTGAACCCGACCGTGTCCGGCCCGGGTATCTCTATCTTGTCCTTCTGCCCCCCGGGGTATAGCCGCTCTTCTGCTTCGTATGTCTTGAACATCATCACGCGGCCCAGCCCCCTGTCTATCGCGCTCCTGTTCACCACCACCCCGTCCCCCATGTTGTATCCCTTGAAGCTGGTGATGGCTACTATGAAATTCTGCCCTGCGGGCTTCCTGTTCATGTTCAATACCTTGTACGCGTCCGTCTGCACTATTGGCTGCTGCGGGTAATACATTATGTAGGCGCGGGTATCAAACCTCTGCGTGAAATTGTTTGCATACACGCCGAGCGACTGCTTCGCCATTGAGCACGCCATTGTTATCCTCGGCCCGGAGTTGTGCTCGGGGTAGGGCAATACCGATGATGTCACCCCAAAAATGGCAGAAGGCACCGCTTCCAGGTGGGTGTGCTCCGGGGTGATCTCCTCCTCGCTCAGCGCTATGTAAGAGTTCTCCTCCTCCTCGGCATCCAGATACTCAACCACGCCCATTTTTATGAGATGCTCCCAGCTCAGCTGCCCCGCCTGCAATTTTTTCATGATCTCCTGGGTTAGCCTGCTCTTTCCGTTCTCCACGACCACGTAGGGCTTCCTCACCCTCCCTGCGTCCGTGTTTATGAATACCTCGTTGCTCCTCTCGTTGTAAAACACGTTCGTCTCGTAATTGAGCTCGTTCGTCCTCCTCTTCTCGCGTATGCGCGCAACGAGCCCTGCGCCGTCCTGGTGGAAACCCACGAGGTTTCCGTTCAGGTAGATTGCGCACTTCCCCCTCCTCTTCTTTTTCTTTTTTTCCTCGGCCATGAGCATTGCCCCCTATTTCTTCCACTCCTTTTCTATGCCGAATTTCTGGAGCACATCACGTATCTCCGCCTCGTCCGAACCCTTTGTCACCTGCGCGAGCATGGAAAGGTTCTTCACCAGCGAGCAGCTTGGCCCCTCGGGCGTCTCGCTCGGGCACAGTTTCCCCCAGTGCGTCCCGTGCAGGTCCCTCGCCTTGAAATGCGGATGCTTCTTGCTCAGCGGGGAGATTACCCTCCTCATGTGCGAGAGCGTCGCAAGGTTGCTGGTCCTGTCCAGCAATTGCGAAACACCGGTCTGCCCCGCTATCCAGTTTCCTGTCGCCATCGCGTATTTTATCCTGTCTACGAGCGTGTCCTGCCTCACGAGCGTATGCACCTGGAGCTTCCTTCCGCGCGCATCCGCCCTGCTCGCCTGGTAGACGATGTCCTTCACAAGGAACTGGAAAGCGTACCTGAACAATTCCTCCATGAGGTTCCCGACCAGCTTCACGCGCTTGTTCGCATAGTGGTCCTTGTCATCCGGCTTCATGCGCTTGTGCGCAACGCGCACGGATTTCTCAGCCATCCTTATGAGGTAATACGCCTTCATCTTCCGGTCTGCCTTCTCCACCCCGAGGTGGGGAAGCAGGTAGGTGTCCAGCAGGTTGTCCAGCCTGGAAAGCCTGAACTCCTCCGGCTGGCCCGGGGATATCTTCTTGCTCAGCGTCTGTATTGCATCATCCCTGGTCTTGCTCTCTTCCTCCTCAAGGTTGAGCAGGACGTCATTCCTGATTATTGGCTCTGCTGAGAAAGCGTCAATGATTTCCGCATCCTTGTCAAGCCCGAGCACGCGCAGGACCTGCATCAGGGAGAGGTCCGGGGGGGTCGCGGGAAATTCGCACCTCAGCATCCCTTCCGCCGTCCTCGTCACCACGCACCTTGCCCTGAACCCATGCCTGGTGGAGAAAACCTTTGCCACAGTCCCGCTTGTCTCCACAGTTGTCATGACCTTGTTCGGCACGAGGTCCTCAATCCCTATGAGCACGCGCTCGCTTCCGTTCACTATGAAGTATCCGCCGGGGTCCTCCGGGTCCTCTCCATTTTCAATGAGCTCATCCCTGCCCATGCCGCTCAGGTAGCACAGCTTGCTCTTCACCATGACTGGGATTTCACCTATGTACACGTCCGAGTAGGTGGGCCTCTCAATCCCGTTGAACAGCGGAATGATTTCCAAGAACATCGGTGCAGCGTAGGTGATGTTCCTGAGCCTCGCCTCTGCCGGAAGAATCTGCCTGTACCCGCCCTTCACCTCATAAAACCTGGGCGGCTCCACCCTGATCTTGCCGAGCTTCAGCGAGAAACCTTCCACATGGGTATCTATCTTCCCGACTCTGTCTATTATCTCCTGCATGCCGGTTTCCACAAACCTGTTGTAGGAGTCCAGCTGCTGCTTCACCAGGCTGTTTGTCCTGAAATAAGAGTCCATCAAGGCATTGACCATCCACATTCACCTTGGAAATATCCCTGGAATTCAGACCACTATCCTGTAGTAGTCATATTCCCCAGTCTCATCCTTCCTTTTGATGCGCAATACGTCTCCTTCCTTCGCTCCCAGCGCAGAAACAGCAGGATCGTCGGAGTTGATTTTTGGGAGCAGGTTTTCGCCAATCCGGAATTTCTTAAGTAGCTCTTCTTTTTCCTCTTCCTTGAGCACTTCCATCCTTGGGACGAGGAAATGCTTTAATACGTCAATACTAGGCTTTTCCTTCTTCAAAGACACACCCGGGCAAGGCAGCTTCCAGCACCCTGTTTCCGGTTTCCAGGACGCGCGCTGGCAACAGACAACCGGAAACAGAGAACTCATTACAGCTAGCAGTGGCATTCCATTTTAAAGGGATGAATTTATAAAGGTTACGAACGCGCGCGTGCAAATATTATATTTTACCCTTTCCGCCCTGCCCCGCGCATCTTCCTTCTTTCGTTATTCTTTTAAGTTGTGCACAAATAATTCCATCCGATGGATAAGGAAACAAAGGTGAGCCTGGCCGCCTGGCTCACAAACATCATTCTCTTTGCGGTGAAGATAGCCGCTGGGCTTCTCTCCGGCTCTCTCGCAGTTCTTTCGGATGCCTTCAATTCCCTCACTGATATAATCTCATATGCCATCATCTTCTTTGCCGTCAGGTTTTCCAGGCAGGAGCCCGACGCCGACCACCCCTATGGCCACAGGGGCGCCCAGCCTCTTGCCGCCTTCATTGTAGCCGTCTTCCAGGGCGTGCTCGCTTTTGAGATCCTGAAAACCGCTGTCAGCAACCTCCTCTTCGGCTCGCCAGCTGTGGCGGTAACCTCCTTCACGTTCGCCGCCCTCCTCTTCAACATAATCGTGAAATCCCTGATGTCCTTTTTCCTGGGAAAATACGGAAAGGAATTCAACAGCTCCTCCCTAAAATCCATCTCCATAGATTCGCGCAACGACGTTCTCGCCTCCACAGTCGCGATACTCGGCCTCATCGGCGTTTACCTCGGCGACGGCATCTTCGACAACATCGCCGCGATAATAATCGCCTTCTACATCCTCTATTCGGGCTATAAGATAGCGAAGGAGAGCATTGGCTACCTCATGAGCGCGAGCCCTCCGCCCAAGCTCCTCCGCGAGATAAGAACCACCGTGGAAAAGGTGAAGGGTGTGAAAAAGGTTGCAAAAGTGAGCGCCCACTACATCGGCGACCGCGTCCACGCGGAAATAGAGGTAGTAATTGGCGCAGAGGTGAAGCCCGCGGAAGCCCACGCGATAGACGTGGCTGTGCAGAAGGCGGCGGAGAGCCTTGACCTTGTGGAAAGCGCATTTGTCCGCCTGGACTATGAGTAATTTTGAAGAAGTAGGTGATTATTCTTTCCGGGCTAGAATTAGTAAATTTATTGCATTATTTTCCCGTGAAATTTAAAAACCCTCATCACTAACCTTCCCCCCATGAGGCTCCTTGCGGAATCCCTTGCCGCCGCTTTCATTGCCCTTTTTGTATTGAATTTCCTGGGGCTGAGCGTATCCCTTCTCGCCTCGGTAACCTCTTTCTTCGTCGTTCTCCTGATAATAGTATTAATAGAGGAGAAGAGCGGCTTCTCATCCCGCGCAATCCTGAAGCGCTTCCGCATTGAGAACAGGCCAATAATCGCCACGTCAATAGTCTTCGGCCTGCTTTTTGTCATGGCCATAGTGTTCTCCGTGATAAACAACCGCCTAAGCCAGTTCTTCACTCCATTCATAAATTCCTTGGAATCCACACTTGGCCTCATCGGCCTCGTCCTCATAAGCGCGCTCGCCTACCGCCTATTCTACCATTTCATGTTCAAGGAGATAGAGCTGGACACCGGGCTCGAGCTGGTAAAAAAAGTCCGCACAAAAATCGGAGATATTGGCAGGTGAGCAGATGGCAAAACTTAAGCGCGAGCTCGGGCTCGCAAGCGCGACCGTAATGGGCATTTCTGTGATAGTGGGCGCCGGCATATACTCAATAATAGGCGCTGCAGCGGGCATCGCCGGAAGCGGGGTGTGGCTCTCCTTCCTTGTCGCCGCCTTCGTGGCGCTCCTGACCGGGCTCAGCTATGCGGAGCTTTCCTCAATGTTCCCGCAATCCGGCTCCTCCTTCACATATGTCTTCAAGGGCCTCGGGAGCAGCCTGCTCGGCTTCATCACAGGATGGCTCATCCTTTTTGAAGCGGTTGTCGGAGCGGCCGCCATAGCAATCGCTTTCGGCAACTACCTCGCCTCAATATTCGCCTTCCCGGTCATCCCCGCTGCCTTCCTTTGCATACTCTTCTTCTCCGCAATAAACATGGCGGGCATAAGGGAGTCAATGACCGCCAACACCCTGATGTTCATCCTGGAGGTGGGCGGCCTCTTATTCGTGATAGCCGCAGGCTTCCTCTTCGGCACCGCTCAGCCACGCCTGATGGATTTCCAGGCCACCTCAGTGCTGGCCGGCGCGGCGCTCGTCTTCTTCGCCATGCTTGGCTTTGAGATGATTGCAAGCGAGAGCGAAGAGGCGAAGGACGCCAGGCACACAATCCCAAAGGCGATAGTCCTCTCCATCATAATATGCGCATTCCTTTACGTCGCCTTTTCCGTTGCCTCGCTGATGCTTGTGGGGCCAGAAACCCTTGGCTCCTCCACCGCTCCGGTGAAGGATGTGGTTTACCCGCTCCTGGGCAAATACGCGTTCATCTTCTCTATAATAGCCATTGCCTCCACAGGCAACACCGTCCTCATCTGCCTGATAACCGCCTCCCGCCTTTCCTACGGGATGGCAAAGGAGAATTCCCTGCCTTCCTTCCTTTCCGCAATTAACAAGAGGTTCCGCACCCCCCATATGGCAGTGCTCGCCTCCTTCCTGATAGCCGCGGCATTCCTTCTTCTCACAGACATGGTGGTAATCGCAGAAGTGACCAATTTCGCCGCCCTTCTCGCCTTCTTCCTGATAAACGCCAGCGCGGTGAAGCTCAGGCTGGACCGCCCGGGCGAAAAGAGGCCGTTCAAAATGCCCTTTGCAGTATCCAACGTCCCGCTTCCGGCCCTCCTTGGCGCATTCGCATCCCTGTTCCTGATTGCCTACCTCTCCATTGATTCAATCATCTACGGCACCGGCTTGACCGCCCTGGGCGCGGCGGTCCACTTGCTTATGCAAAAAGGAAAAATAGCCTCTTCAGCGGTTTAATCTTCTTCTTGCCTCCTCCCTTGCTTCCGCATCTGGAACGCTCCGCCCGCACCCCATTCGCCAATCACCTTGGCCAGCACCCTCTTCTCCCTCCGGAAGAAACGCGGGGGATGCGTCCCCCCCATTTCTCTCCACTTTTCTGACCCCCCTCCACTTCGCATCTGGAACGCTTCGCCCGCACCCCATTCGCCAATCACCTTGGCCAGCACCCTCTTCTCTCTTATAATTGGGAAGCACGAACGGCTGCTGGGTAGCCGCAGGAAAGCTTTTAATCCTCCTCCAAGTACCATGCCCGGTGAAACACATGCAAAGGGTAACCCTGACGCACATAGGTGCGCTATCTCTTGGAAAACTGCTTGCGATATGGTCTTTCGTCCTCGGCCTCATCATGTACCTCATCTACATGGTGCTGATGTTGGTGTTGTCCCTGCTGGGTTTGGTCTCCGGGGACCAGAACGCGCTCGCCGGAGGCATAATCGCATTCATATTTTCCGCGGTGATGGGATTCATAGGCCTCATCGCATATGCGATTGCGATGTTCATATTCGGGGCGCTTGCCGCGACCGTGTACAACATCGTTCTTGCGGTCGGAGGCGGGATAGACCTGGATTTCAGGGAAAGGGCAGCATAATCCTTCCTTGCATCCAGCAATAAGCCCGGCCAACAAAACCCAAGAGGAAGAGTTCGCAACGTACCGGAAACCCGAAACCGGAAACTGAATCGCCCCGGGTCGGGCTCGAACCGACGGCCTCCTGCTTAACAGGCAGGCGCTCTACCAACTGAGCTACCGAGGCACCAAGAAGAAGGTGGACAACCCCCTTCTCTTTGGGGTAATCATAACCCCCGTTTTATGCTTCTGGCCCCCCTCAACTGCAAATAAGGGGAGTGGGATAAATCTACCCCTAATCTTTTTATAAAACTATTTACGCTTCCTCGCAGAAGGAATAGCCGCAGTTTGGGCACTCCCTGCACCCTTCCCTGTGCACTATGCGGAACCCGCACACCGGGCACACAAGCTCCTTCTCCCCCGCGTCCACAACTATTCTCCCGCCCCCTTGTTTTAAATCCTTCCGGTGGAAATTCAACCTGGTGTTTCTTATGAATAGAAATCCTAAGACAGGAGAGGAGGCGTTATCCCTCCTTTTGGAAGGGAACAGGAGGTTCATGGCAGGGAAGCTCACACATTACGATGTGGTGAAACGGAGGAAGGAACTCGTTGCGGGCCAGCATCCATTCGCTACAATAGTGTGCTGCTCCGACTCTCGCATAGACCCGGTGAAGATGTTTGACGCGGACCTCGGGGAAATATTTGCGATAGAGTCCGCAGGCAACATAGTGGATGACATCGCAATCGGCAGCATAGAATATGGCGTGGGGCACCTCCACACGCCGCTCCTTGTCATCCTCGCGCATGAGAAGTGCGGCGCGGTCACCGCCTGCTGCACTGGCGGCCATTGCGGGGGCCACATAAAGGACATAATGAGGATGATAGAGCCTTCAGTTGTAAGCGGGAACGTGGAGGCCAGCACGGACGCGAACGCGAAGGCGATGAAGGAATGCATCCTTAACGGAAGCGAGGAAGTCCGCCATCTCCTCAGGGAGGGCAAGTTAAAAATAGTCGTCGCAAAGTATATGCTGGAGAGCGGGCAGGTAAAAATCCTGGAATGATGTGGAAAGCATGGCAGGGGAAAAGGAATACGAGCTCAAAAAAATGGTGCGCAAGCTGAAGGCATTCAGCGGAAGCGGCACCCAGCTCATCTCCGTCTACATACCCGCCGGCTACCCTATCCACGAGACCGCTGCCAAGCTCAGGGAGGAGGTTTCCCAGGCCTCCAACATAAAATCCAAGCAGACCCGCACCAACGTCACGGACGCGCTTGAGAAAATACTCAACTATATGAAGATGTTCAGGCAAACCCCGGACAACGGGCTTGCGATTTTCGCGGGAAACGTCTCCGACAACCCCGCCAAGACCGACATCCAGCTCTTCTCGCTGGAGCCGCCGCAGAAGCTCAACGTTTCAATCTACAGGTGCGACTCCCATTTTTTCCTTGAGCCTTTGGAGCGCATGCTGGAGACAAAGGACGCATACGGCATCATTTCCATGGACGGGCGTGAGGCAACGCTCGCAATCGTCAAAGGCACAGACATACAAATAGTGAAAAAACTAATCTCCCACGCGCACGCAAAGGTGCGCAAGGGTGGCCAGTCCGCCCGGAGATACGAGCGCCTGATAGAGGAGTCCATAGAAAAATATTACAAGCGGGTGGGCGAAGCCGTGGACGAGCACTTCCTCGGGAGGGTAAAGGGAATCCTCGTAGGCGGCCCCGGCCCGACAAAGGAATTTTTCGTGAAGATGTCCCCTTTCAACTACCAGCTCAAGGTCTTGGGCGTGGTGGACACGGGGTATACGGATGAGTTTGGCATAAGGGAAGCGCTGTCCAAGGCGGAAACCATTCTGGAGGGGCAGGAGGCCGTGCGCGAGCGCGCACTCGTGGAGCGTTTCATCAAAGAGGTCGTCAAGGATGGGCTCGCAACATACGGCCTGAAAGAAGTTATGGGCGCAATAGAGAACAGGCAGGCGGAAACTGTGCTGGTTTCGGAAGGCTTGCCTTTCCAAATGGTTGAATGGAAATGCCCTGCCTGCAACGAGCTTGTCTCCAAGGCGACCCGGGAGGAGCCGAAGCCGGTGAAATGCCCAAAATGCGGAGCGGAGATGGAAGTGGTGAGCGCGATGCCGCTCATAGATCACCTTATTGAAAACGCGGAAGAAAAGGGGATAAAAATAGAAGTAATATCCACGAACACCGTAGAAGGCAACCAGTTCCTCCAGGGCTTCGGCGGGATAGGCGCCTTCCTCAAATACAAGGCAGGCTACTGACCTGTTTCGTTTCCTCCGGCTGCCGTTGCCCCTTCTGTGAGCCTCTCCCAGGTCTTGTTCGCCAGGCTCTCTGCGGCTGTTGCCTGTGGGGGTGGGCTCTCCGCGCTTATGCTGCATCCCATATATCCGTACGTCCCGTTTATGCCTATTACCAGCTCGTTCTCAAACACCATTGCCGCCTTGTCCGATTTCCTTGCGTAGAAGATTGATTTTTTCAGGTCGCCCCTTGCGGAATCTATTTCCGCAAGGCATTCCGATAGCACTAAGGTCGCAGGCTGCTCTCCCTCCCCTTCGCTTATCCTGAGGCATTCGCTGTCCAGCGAGTATATCACATTTCTCTTGCCGCCTATGGCGTTGCTGAAGGCGATGTCCGTTATGCATTGCATTATGTTTGTCCTGGTAGCCTCGTCCGCCCCACGCAGGTCCATGACAAGGTAAATGTCCTCTGCCTCAGCAAGGTTATCCGTAAAGCGCTCCATGTATGTCTCGTTTTTTCCTGCCCACGGGTTCTTCTCTTGCTTTGGCTGGCTTATATAAATATATGCGCCAACCAAAATGGCCAGCACAACAATTGCGCCAACAGCAGCTGGCCTGGCATTCACTCAATCACCCATTCGCTGCTCTCGTTTTGCGCCGCTCCTCCCTGTGCGGGCTGCCCAAGTTCCGCAGCAAGCATCGGGGCGAACCCGCATTCCCTGAAGAACAGCTCATCACCGTAGAATGTGGCGCTGTCTACGAAGACCGCGGAGAATTCCGGCTTTGCCTGCGTTGCTGAATACTTTAGGATTATGATGGGCTCTTCCATACGGTTATAACAGTCCTCCAGCGTGGTATTGATGCTGGTAATGCAGTTCCCATCCGTTTTCCGATAGATTTCCACCCTCCTTGGAGAAAGCTGGGAGGCAATCTTGCCTGCGCATGCTGCCATGTCCGCGGCTGCTCCGGCGCTTGCCCCTTCAGCATCAATTATTACGCTGGCATGGTCCGAAGCCGAGAGCACCTGCCTGAAATCGCTAATGTCAGCCCCTGTTGATGAGCCCTGTATAGTTATATAAACCCCGGCAGAAACCAGCCCTACGGCAACCAGCCCGAGGCCGAGCACCGCAAAACCCAGGAACATGGCGCTTCTATTCCTTGCCCTGCTTGACATGGAGGCGAAAATGAAAAGGAAAACAAACGTGAGCAGGGAGGCGAGGGAGAAGAATGAAAGCGCGGACAGCGCTATGGGCGCATAGCCCGCCAGCATGCCCTTTTCGCTCCTTTCCATAGGCTGTATGGACACCACGAGGCTCTCAAGCCCCTCGTTCGTCTTCCTTCCCGCGGCCATGAACGGGCTCATGTACGCGGAGCCCTGCTTCACCTCCTGCACGAGTGGCTCTGCGGCCATTGTTATGTTGTTGTAGCCATTTGCCATCTCAATGTACCTCTCGGGCGTGAGCCCACTCACGAAGCCCCTGTCCAGGGCTTTCTTCCTTGCAGAGAGCGCGGCAACGGCCGCGGCCTGCTCGTCATTCAGGCTGGAGGTCTCAAGTATGAATAGCGAGATGAAAGCTTCGGCCTTGGCCTTTTCCGTATTATTGTAAATCTCCCACTGGGCAGGTATCGCGCCCATCAGAATGTTTGTCTTTGCCCTCAGCTCTTCCATGGATGCGTTCACATTGGAAAAGTTCCCCGCGTTTATGTCCGCATCAATCCTTGCGATTAACGCTTCCGCCCTGTCCGCGTATGAGCTCACGGTGCCGTTTGAAACCACCTGCAGGAGCTCCCTCGCTTCGCCGACCACCTGCTGGGATGCGGCCCTCTGCGGTTCAAAGACCGAACGGTAATAAGCCTTGTTTGCGTTCATTTCCGCCATCGCAAGCCGGGTGTTCGCCTCCTGGGCCATCCTTGCGCCCTGGGCGTTGAAATCCCCGAGCAATGCGGTGTTCTCCAGCATCCTGTCTATTTTTTCAGTTGCGGCCGCAAGGAGGCTCTCGTTTATGACTATCCTCGGGCATAGGCCGTAGCAGTCCTTGCATTTCTCCCCTCCCTGCGGGAGCCTGAACTTTGAGCTCTCAAGGCCCTGCTCGTATTCCGGAAGCTTTTGGATTGTTGCATTTATCTCGGAAAGGCTTGAGTATATGTTCCCGGGGTTTATGTTGCTGAGCAGCGAGTAAATCCTGTTCATGGAGCTTTCCATCCCGTTGTGCGCGAAGGAGAACTGCTCCACATGCGGCTGCAGGTCCTTCACAGGGTCGTTGCAGTTCAGCGCGTCGCCGAGCTCGTCGCAGAGCATCATTGCGGAATAGATGCAATTGGAATGGTTCGTGCACGGAAATACATTCAGGTAAAGGCTGTATGCGCACACGTCCTCCTCCATGCCGACGGTTTTATTCATCCCGGGAAGCTTTATGTGCGTGCCGGCATAGAAGTCACCGTTGTTCCTGCTTGCGTCATACGCCTCCAAATCCGCCCGCAGCGCGTTGAGCTCCGCCTGCGATGGGTAATACAGGTCAGAGAAATGCTTTGTTATCACCCGCGTGATGGTTGCCTGGTCGGATATTATGTGCCCCTCATTGTCAAGAAGGAGCGCCGGGCTCCTCCCTATGTAAATGAGCGTATATACGGAGCCGTCAACAGAGAACGTCTCCTCCTTGCTCACGCTCTCGCCTGTGTCCAGGTATTTGGAAACATCCGCACAATTTGCTACGGCGAGAATGGACAATAATCCTATTAGGGCGCTGGTGGTCGGTCGCATGTCCGGACTATTGCCCTTCTTTATTTAAAAATCTTACTTATTTTTGCGCTCCCTACCTCTCCCGTTGCACTATGTATTCTGCAAGGGAGCCCATCAGCTGCCTTCCTTCTGCGCTTCCCAGCGCCCCGAGTGAGGATTTCGCCCCCTCCACAAGCTCCTCTGCATATTCCGACGCATATCTTATGGAGCCATGCTCCTTCGCAAGAGCGATAACCTCCTCTATGTCCTTCTGGCTTTTCTTCTTTTTGCCGAGAAGTGCGGCAACTTTTTTCCGCACCCCGCCGGATGCGTTAGAAAGCAGGTGTATGGTTATGAGGGTTCTTTTTCCCTCGTCTATGTCTTCCCCTATCTTCTTTTTGTATTTTGCCGGGTCGGCTGTAAGGTTCAGTACGTCATCCTTTATCTGGAATGCCAGCCCGATTTTTTCCCCGAAATCCTTCAATGCCGCCCGTTCCCTCTCCGCGCCCGCGCAGTAAGCCCCCAGCTCGCACGATGCGCCTATGAGCGCCGCGGTTTTCCCCCCTGCCATTTCCAGGTACTCCCTCTCGCTTATGTCAAACCTGTTTTCCCTGTACCAGTTCAGCTCTATCCCCTGCCCTTCCGCAACCCTGCGGAACGCCTCGGTCATTATCATGCCGCCGCCCTTTAGCTTCTCGGGGGTGGCTCTCCTCACAATTGAGCTCCACACTATGCTGTAGAGCGCATCCCCAGAGTTAATCGCAATCGGAATCCCGTATTCCATGTGTATCGTCGGCTTCCCCCTCCTCATGGGTGAGGAATCCTCTATATCGTCATGTATAAGGGTAAAGTTGTGGAAAAGCTCTATCCCAACTGCAAACGGGAGCGCATCCTCCTCCTTCCCTCCGCAGGCGGAGCACGAGGCCAGCGCAAGCACAGGCCTTATCCTTTTCCCTCCCCTCTCTATGAATTTCCGGAGCATGCCATATACTTCTTTTGGCTCCTCCGGGATTTCGGGATACATCGCTTTCTCTACCATCTCCACCCTGGATTTTATGTACTCGCCAGCATCCATGCATCCCTTTCATAAAGCAAGTATTAAATTATCTCGTTTTCAACTTCCTTACCAATGTCTGATTTCATTGCAGATTTTTTCATAAGCCCGATTGCGGAGCGCACGGGCTACAACATCGTCAACACGCTCTTCTACGCAGCCATCGCAATCCTCTCCGTTTATGCCCTCTGGCTCCTTTTCCGCCATTTCAAAATCCGCATAGGCAGCGATTTCTTCTACGGCGTGCTTTCGTTCGTCCTTTTCGGCTCCGCAGCCCGCGTGGTCACAGACGTTGTGGATGCCGGCACTTTCACTGCAGTCACCCCGCTGCACGCGCTCATCCTTGATTCCGGCATTTACCGATATGGCTTCATCACGGTAACCCCGGGCATATACGTGGTGGTGGCAGCAATCCTCCTTACCTGCATCGCAATCCTCAACCATTTCAAGGGCATGCAATATCTCAAATACATCGGCCTCGCGCTCTTCGCCTTCCATTTCCTTTTGCTCCTCCCCTTTCTCCAGTACTGGATGCACGCCGTCCCTATTATTCTGATGGCCGCAATCCCCTTCGCCCTTGCCTGGCATTATTTCCGAAACATCCCCTCTTCCCTTGTGGTGGGCGCCCAGGCCCTGGACGGCGCGGCCACTTTCTATATAATAGACATATTTTCCCCGCTCACCGGAATTCGTTATTTTGAGCAGCATGTGATTTCCAGGGCAGTTGGCGAGCTTATGGACACCTACTTCCTGTTTTACCTCATAAAAATTGGAATTGCATTCGCCGCCGCCTATTTTGTAGGAAAAGAAAAAATTTCTGAAGAGGAAAAGCGCTACATACTCTTGATATTCATCATAATAGGGCTCGCGCCCGGTTTGCGCGACCTTCTGCGCATGATTGCGGGGGCTTGACATGCTTTCTTTGGTGGGCTTGGGAATCGCATATGATCTCACACTAGAAGGATTGAAAGAGGCAAAAGCGGCGGATGAGCTTTACCTTGAATCCTACACAATGCCCATGGAAGAAAAGAAAATCGCAGAACTGGAAAAGGCAATCGGAAAGAGAATGATTCGCCTGGCTCGTGAAAAAGTAGAGGGCTCCTTCCTAATCCAGAAAGCAAAGGAGAAATCCGTCTGCCTTTTGGTTGTTGGCGACCCCCTCTCCGCGACCACCCACATCTCCCTTCTTATGGATGCAAAAAAGGCCGGCATTCCGGCCCGCATAGTGCACAACTCCTCCATCCTCTCCGCCGCACCGGGCAAGTCCGGCCTCCAGCCATACAGGTTCGGGAAAACCGCCACCCTCGCCTATTGGAGGAAGAACTACGAGCCCGTCTCCCCGCTCCAGCTCATAGAGCAGAACTTGTCCATGGGCATGCACACCCTTCTCCTTCTGGACATAGACCCGGAGCTGGGCCCGATGGATGCGAAAACCGCCCTGGAGCAGATAGAAAAGATGGAAAAGAAATACGGAAAGAAGGTTTTTGACAAGCTAATCATCCTCAGCCGCGTTGGGCACCCTGATGAGAAGATAACATATGGCTCACGCTCCGAACTAAAAGCCAGAAACCTTGGCAAGCCCCCCTTCTGCTTCTGCATCCCTGCGAGGCTCCACCACGTGGAGGAGGAATGCCTTGCCCTTCTCTGAGGCATGCTTTTAACCTTTTCCAACCTTCTATTTATGGCTCATTGTGCGGTGCTGGAATGTGCGGAATAATCGGCTACGTAGGCGAAAGGAAAGCCTCCGAAATAATCTACAAGGGGCTGAAAACCCTTGAGTACAGGGGCTACGATTCGGTCGGCGTAGTCGTAGACACACCAAAAGGCATAGAGCTCAGGAAAGATAAGGGCATGGTGGAGGAGGTCTCCGCAGCGATGCAGTTCACCTCCATGGATGGCACAACCGGAATAGGCCACACGCGCTGGGCGACCCATGGCGCCCCGTGCAGGGAGAACGCCCACCCGCACACCGATTGCACCGGAAAAATAGCAATAGTGCACAACGGGGTGATAGAAAACTACCAGGAGCTTAAGGAAGAGCTCCTGAAAAAAGGCCACAAATTCTCCTCCGAGACCGATTCCGAGATAATCGCCCATCTCGTTGAAGATGAAAGGAAGGGAAAGGGCACGTTCCATGCCTTTCTCGCATCATTAAAAAAACTAAAGGGCTCGTTCGCAATCGCCCTGCTGGCGGAGGGAGAAAAAAAGCTCTACGTTGCAAGGAAGAATAGCCCTCTCGTAATCGGGCTGGGAAAGGGGGAAAGCCTCGCCGCATCCGACATTGCAGGCATGCTGGAGCACACGAAGGATTTTGTCCCGCTTGGAGAATTGGAGGCAGCAGTTCTTGAGCCAAATTCCGTAAAATTTTACTCTCTTGAAGGAAAAGAGATGCAAAAAACACCTATGCACGTGGACTGGTCCCCTGAGATGGCAGAAAAGGGTGGCTATGCCCATTTCATGCTTAAGGAGATATACGACCAGAAGCATTTCGTTTACGAATCCCTCGCAACCGATGTGTCCGCGGCTAATGCATTAATCTCCAAACATAAAACAATCCACATAACCGCCTGCGGAACCTCCTACCACGCGGCCCTTATGTTCAAATATTTGTCCCAAAAATACCTCGGGAAGGCGTGCGACGTGATAATCGCCTCGGAATACCCTTTCATCTCAAGCCCGGACAAGGAAACTTTGGTAATCGCCATCTCCCAGTCCGGGGAAACCGCGGACACTATGAAGGCATTGGAGCACGCAAAGGGAAAGGGCGCAAAGGTTCTCGCACTAACAAATGTGGTCGGCTCCTCCATCACAAGGGCCGCAGACGAAGTTGTATACCTAAACTCCGGCCCGGAGGTCTCCGTGGCAGCAACAAAGACCTTCACTTCCCAGCTTGCGGTAATATACAAGCTCTTATTTCCGGGCAACGATTTCTCGGAAATACCAAAATTGATAGCCGAATCCCTTCAGCATGAGGAAGAAATAAGGAAAATCGCGGAAAGCATAAAGGGAAAAACCGATGTCTTCTTCATAGGGAGGGGCATGTCCGTCCCGCTGGCAATGGAAGGCGCCCTCAAGCTAAAGGAAATCTCCTACATACACGCCGAGGCATACCCCGGCGGGGAACTCAAGCATGGCCCATTGTCCCTCATCTCCGAAGGTGTTCCGGTAATCGCGCTGGCCCCGAGCGATGAAACCATATACAAGATGCTGGGAAACATAAAAGAAGTGCGCGCAAGGGGCGGGCTGGTCATATCCCTCAGCAGCAGCCCTGAGGTATGGTGCGAATCCAGCCTTTCCATAAAGCTGCCGGCCGCGGACCCCCTCCTGCTCCCCTTTGCCATGGTAATCCCGCTCCAGCTCCTCGCTTATTATGTGAGCGTGGGGAGGGGCATAAACCCCGACCGCCCGCGCAACCTTGCCAAGAGCGTTACCGTGGAGTAGCCCCCGCCACAATCTCCGGAATCTCCCTGATGCTCTCAGCGACAAAATCAGGCCTTATCTTCCCTTCCATCGCTTCAGCCCGTGAACTTACTCCTGTGAGCACAAGTGCGCTCCGCATCCCCTCCTTTTTCGCCATCAGGATGTCGGTGGACAGCTGGTCCCCGACCATCAGCGCCTCTTCCTTTTTTATTCCGTGCTCCTTCACAATCAAATCCAGCATATATGGCTCCGGCTTCCCTATGGTAAAAGGCTTCTTCTTGGTGGAATAGGCAAGGGAGGCGACAATCGCCCCTGCCCCGGGAAGGAACCCGTCCTCCACGGGATACATAGGGTCATCATTCGTTGCGATGAAATGTGCGCCTTTCATCAGGGCCCTGAATGCTATGGACAATTTAGAATAAGTCAGGTTCCGGTCCAGCCCCACAACCACCGCGCCGGCATCCTCGCTCTTAACGCACCTTATTCCGGCCCCGGTAAACTCGTCTTCCGTATCCTCCTCAAGCACATATGCGGTGGCATCGGGCATATTTTCCAGCATGTATTTCGCAGCCCCGTAGCTTGTGCAATATACCCTTTCCAGTTGCGCTTTTATCCCAAAAGAGGCGAGCCTCTCCGCAAAATGCTTCCGCGTGCGGGAACCGTTATTCGTGAGGAAGAACACATCCACTCCCCCCTCCTCCAGCTCCCCAACCGCCTCCTTCGCCCCCGGAATGGCTTTCTGCCCCCTGTAGATTACGCCATCCATGTCAAAGATTACGGTCCTGATTTCCAAGCAATCTACCGCAGCGTTCCGAGGAGCATCTTCTCCAGCTCTATGGGCTTCCACACATCCATCGCCTTTATCGCATAATCCAGGGAAGCCTCGCTCTCCGCATAGATATCAAACAGCAAGTCCCCCGGCTTCACCCGGTCCCCCTTGAGCCTGTAAAGGTAAACCCCTGCGCCCTTGTTCTTGGGCGCCCCTGCCGCTCGCGCAATCCTTGACATTGCCTTGTTGTCTATGTGGCTTATCTTCCCCTCCTTGTTCGCCTTCACGGTGTATTTGTACTGCCCTATGGGGATATCCGATTCCCTTACGTTCTGGTCTCCGCCCTGTTCCGCTATGATCTCCTTCATCTTTGCCCATGCCTTCCCGTTCTGCAGGAAACTCATTGCGGTTTCGTATCCATCCCCTTCCTGGACTTTCCCGGTTAGCTCAAACAGCTTTCCTGCGAGCAGGCAGCTCTTTGTGCGGAGGTCTGCCGGCCCGCCTCCCTTCAGCACGCTCATCACATCCTTCACTTCCAGCGCCGGGCCGATTCCATTCCCAATGGGCTCAGAGCCGTCCGTAATCAGCCCCTCTATTATCATGTCCAGCCTTTTCCCTATCTTGATGAAATCCGCACCGAGGCTTTCTGCATCCTCCATGTTCATGACCTTCACGCCCCTACCCAGCGGAATGTCCACCACCACATACTGCGCGCCAACGCTCTTCTTCTTGGCGAGTATGCTTGCCAGCAGCATCCCCCTTGGGTCCAGCGAGAGCGGATTCCTTATCTTTATCAGCCTGTCGTCCGCAGAGGCAAGGTTCATCCCGCCTCCCCACGCAATCGCCCCGTGCGTCTTGAGCACTATCCTCCTCATCTCCTCCACACTGAAATCAACGGGCGCGAGCACCTCCATGGTGTCCGCGGTCCCAGCAGCAGAGGTAATAGAGCGGGAAGATGTTTTCGGTATGTAAATCCCAGCGGCCGCGATTATCGGCACAAGCACCATGGTAGTCCTGTTCCCGGCAACACCCCCGATGCAGTGCTTGTCCGCAATCGGCTTCACGTCCCCAAGCTCAAGCTGGTTTCCGGAATTCACTATCGCGTTCGTGAGCGCAACTATCTCATCCTCGCCCATCCCCCTTATGTAGGTGGAGGCTATCCATGCGGAAAGCTCGGCCTCGCTGAGCCGGTTTTCCATCAGGTCATTTATTATCGTTTCAATCTGCGCAGCCTCCAGCCCCTCGCCATCCAGCTTTTTCCTTATGTAATCCACGCTTGCGGGCCTCTCCATCTTCATGACCTGGAGTATGTCCCCCTCCTCTATCCCGAGCCCATGCGCAACGTCCCCGAATACCCCTATCTCGCCCCTCTTCACCATCTCCTTGCTCAGGTCCACTATGCAGACCTTCTCCCCGCCGGTGGTCTTGAGGTTTATCCTGTACCCCTGCCTTATGTCATTCTCCTGCGCTTCTTCCTCGTTGAGCACCACGATGTTCTTGCCGGTTTGTATGTCTATGACGCGAGCCTGCACTATGTACTTTTTCTGCTCCCAGAGCTCCTCCTTCTTCTTCCTCTTCTGCTTCTCCTCCTCGCTCATTATCTGGTTGTTGTTCTTTTTCGCAACATCCGGCTTCTCCGGCGCATCCCTCCCCTTCGTGCCCGCCTTCACAGCCTTTTTCAGCATGCCAACAATCATTTCATCTCCCTCGCCAGTTTTTTCATAGCCACGCCCCAAAGCGCCTGCGGCGGCACCACTCCCATTTCCGTGATGTATCCATTTATGTACCTCGCTGCCGTCGCATCAAACGCCGGGTTTGAAACCTTTACCCCCTTTGGGGGCCTCTCCCACACCTCATTCGGGTCCCTTTCCTCTATCGCCTCCCTCGCCCCGTAGATGGTGAGCGGGTCATACTTGTAAAGCTCTGCTGCGGAATAGAAAGACACGTCATTCATCCTCGCAAGCCTTGCCAGCGCGGATGTTCCAACCTTGTTTATCAGGTCCCCCATCGCAGTAACCGCATCCGCCCCGACTATAACCATATCCGCCTTCTTCAGGAACCTGTTTATGCCCAGGTCCACCGTTATCGTGACGTCCATGCCCGCCTTCGCCAATTCCTCCGCAGTAATCCTCCCCTGCCAGCGCGGCCTCGTCTCGCAGCAAACCACGCTTACTTTTTTCCCGTCCCTGTGCGCCTTCTTCAATATCCCAGTGACCGTGCTTGAGTGGCAGTGCGTCACAACCATCCCCTTCTCCGGAAGGAGCATCGCGCCGAACTCCGCGATATTCGCCATGGAGGCCTCCATTCTCCTTATGTATTCCTCTGCATCCTTCACGGCAATCTTCTTCAGCTGCTCCATGGACGCGGTTGGCCTGCGCACAATCTCCGAAATGGCAAAATCCACGGATTCCCTCATAATGTTCCTTAGCATTGGCTCGGTTGGCCTCACGTGCATTATCCTGCCCCGCGCCTCTCTCAGTTCCTCCACCAGCTGCTCCTTCGTCTTTGCCTTGGAATCCTCCACCGTCCATATCACCGCGCGTATGCCGGCCTTCGCTACGTTCCTTGCCCCCTGCACCTTCAGGTCCTTTATATCCTTCAAAAGCTTCTCCACCCTGTTCATTTTACCCAACCCCTGAGTAATCCAGCCGTATTTTCCCGAGATAGACACCTGGCTTCTCCTCCACCTTCCCAATCGCCTGCGCCTTCACGCCGTGCTTCTTCGCAATCCCGATAATCCTCCCCTCCTCCTTCTCCGGCGCCACAACCACCATCCCCGTTCCCATGTTGAAGGTGCGGTACATCTCCATCTCGTCCTCCACGTGCTTCCAGAGCTCCATGAAAATCTTCCCCGGCTTCATCGGCTCGTCAATCAGGAACCCATATCTCTTGTTCAGCCTAATCAGTTTTGAAAATGCGCCGCCCGTAATGTGCGCGAGCCCGTGCACCTCGCACGCGTGCAGCATCTCCATCACAGGCCGAACATAAATGCGTGTGGGCGTCAACATCTCCTTTCCCCATTTCCCCACATCCAAAACCTTCCTTGCAAGCGTATACCCGTTTGAGTGCAATCCCGAGCTCTCCAATCCGATGAGCACATCCCCCTTCTTTATCGCATCCCCGGTTGTGAATTTCTCAACCTTTCCAATAACCGTAAAAGCCAGGTCAAAGGGCCTTTCCCCGCCATTTATTACGTCCTTCATTACCGCGGTCTCCCCTCCCACTATTTTTATTTCGCTCTCCTTCGCCCCGGCCACCAATCCCTTCATGATTTCCGTAATAAGATATTCATCCTCTTCTGCCACCGCAAGGTAATCCACCCCTGCGAGTGGCCGCGCACCCACGCATATTATATCATTCACATTCATCGCTATCGCATCAATCCCGACCGTGTCATATTTCCCGACCGCCTGCGCCACGAGGACCTTCGTGCCCACGCCGTCCGTGTGCATCGCCAGTTTTTCCCCGCCGAAATCAATTATGCCCGCATAATGCCCGATGAGCGCGTTCTTGTCCCCCGCAAAAATAGCAGAATTTATCGCTGCCTGTATGTTCCTAATTTTCTTGATGTCCACGCTGTAGCCTACTCCCATGATCGGCTTTCGGGGATAATGTATATAAATATGAGGTGAACCTGCCCTCAGCCAACCAGCGCATTGAACAGCAGCCCCACGATTACGAAGGAAACCGCAAGTATGCCTGCAAATATGGCAATCAATTTTGGCTTCAATACCTTCCTCAGGATAATCATCTCTGGAAGCGAAAGCGCGGTTATGCTCATCATAAGCGCAAGCGCGGTGCCCATCGCCATCCCCTTCGCCATCAGCGCCTGCACTATGGGGATTGTTCCCGCGGCATTAGAATACAAGGGAACCCCAATCAAAACCGCAATCGGCACCGCAAGCGGATTATCCTTTCCCGCAATGTCCGCCAAAAATCCCACGGGCACGAAACCGTGTATTAGCGCCCCAACCCCAACCCCCAGTATGATGAAGGGGCCGACCCTCCTCGTAATGTCAAACATCTGGCTTTTCGCAAATTCTATGCGCTCCGCCCACGTGAATTTCTTCTCATTAATCTTCCCGGCCTTCAGCTCGTAAACAAATCCCTCCACTTCTTTCTCCAGCCCCATCCTTCCAATCAGAATGCCTGCAAAAACCGCAATCAGCAATCCAGTCCCCGCGTAGAGTAGAGCCACCTCCCATCCGAACAGCCCAAAGAGGAGCGCGAGCGCAATCTCATTCACAAGCGGCGCGGAAATCAAAAAGGAGAACGTTACCCCGAGCGGAACGCCCGCCTCCACAAATCCGATGAACAAAGGAACAGCAGAGCATGAGCAGAACGGCGTCGGCACCCCGAGCAGCGCTGCCAGCGCATTCCCCACGCCCTCCTTCCTTCCGCCCAGCCATTTTCTAACCCTCACCGGAGTAACGAATGTTCGTATTATCCCCACAAGAAAGGTCATGAAGGCGAGAAGCAGCATCACCTTTATCGTGTCATAAATGAAAAAATTGAGCGATTCCGCAAGCATATCCCCCTGGCCCATCCCAAGAACCGAGAACACGACCCATCCGGCAAAATCTTCAAGAACTCCCATCAGGACAGCCACCTCTTTATCTCGGCAACATCTGGTATCCTTCCGGATGCCTTCACCTCACCGTCCACAACTATCGCAGGAGTGGCCATCACTCCGTATTCCATGATTTTCTTTATATCCGCCACCTTGCTTATTTCCGCTTCCAGCCCGAGCTCGGAGGCCGCCTTCCTTACGTTCTCCTCCAGCCTTTTGCAGTTCGGGCAGCCCATTCCCAATATTTCTATTTTTTTCATGATTTCCACCCATCTTCAGCATTACCTCAGCATCTGCGGCGCGAACAGCAGCAGAATCCCAAGCACGACCATTATCGTTCCGCCAATCGCCTTGCAGTATTTGGCGTATTTTTCCCCGACCCCTCCGCTTATCGCGAAGCCCGCCAGCCCAAAAACTATCAAATCGTCCAGCATGAAGAAGACATCATACAAGAGTATGTATGCATAACGCTCCAGGCCGCTTATGTTGCTGATTGCCAGCACCTGGGTGAAGACCGCAGGGATTGCTGAGGAGCATGCGAACTCCACGGAATTCACCACGAACGCAAGCGCGACAATAGACAGGATTATGCCGAGCGAGAGCGGAGATGAAACTATGCCCTGGATTTTTCCCTCTGTTTTTTTATGTGCCTCAAGGTCGCCGACTTTGCAGGTGAGCTCCCCTTTTGTGGTCAGGTATTCCTTCAGGCTGAGTATGCCGCCTCCGAGCGCCACCACCCCTATCAATACCATGACCGGCCTTATGTATCCGATGATGAGGAAGGCGTTCAGCCAGGCGGCCATGAAAAGGAAATACAAAATTCCGGATGCAAGGACGAAACTGCCGATTATGATCCAGAATTTTCTCTTGTCGTTCACATTCATCAGCAGGGCTATCAGGTATACGAGGACCCACATTGCGCACGGGTTGAAGCCGTCTATAAGCCCAAGAAGCGCCGCAAGCACAGGAAGGGAAACTTTTGTCAAATCGGTCCTTCCCAGGAACGGAAGGTCGAATTCCGCTGCTCCGGTCGCAAGCTCCTGCCTGATTTCCGTTGTGGTGCCCGTTTCCCCCCTGCAATTGTTCAGGCAGTTCTCTATCTCCAGCCTGATTTCCTCCTTTGTGTGCACGCCAACGAGCGGCTTTTTTCCAACGAAGGTGGTTGGGACCCCCAGGCTGTTCAATTCCATCCCCGCCTCCGAGGCAAACTCATAAAACAGGCGGCTTCCCTCCGGGGTTGAGGCGTCGTGCATCACAAAAGAGACGTTCTGCATCTCCTGCTCAAGCTCAAATATGATCGGCTTTTGTTCCGCGCAGTGGGGGCAGGTGGGGAGGTAGAAGAAATGCACGGAAACCTTCCCTCCGGGCTGTTCCGGCTGGACGCCGTCCACCCAAAGAAGAGCCGCGGCCCCGAGCAGAACCAGCAAAACCACTAAGTAGCGGTTGAACGGAACCGCCAAAAACGACTTAATACCGGAAAGAATTCCCGACATTGGCATAACCTATCTTAAACGCCTGCCCGAAACAGGCGCACGAATCCCCGTTGCTTCATAACAACCCCCGTCCGGAAGGCCTACTGTGGCCGCACCCAATCCTGGCCGCCGCATTCCGGGCATAGCTTTGGGCCTGGTTCCATCTCCTTCGGAATGAAGCGGTATCCGCACTTTTTGCACTCATACGGATTGGACGGGTACGGCGCCGCCCCGGCCTTTTCCTTCGGGAACTTTGCCTTCAACTCGTTCTTTGCCCTGTTCAGAACGCCGTTTTCCACGATGATTCTCCTGAGCCTTTCCTTGTCAGGAAATGCAATCGCGCCGAATAGGCAGGTGTTTGAGCAGGTGACGCACCCCACAAGGCAGTTGTTCGGCCTTGCCACGACAGGCTTCTTTTTTTCAAAGTCCCAGTCATACACGTTCCTGCCGCATCCGGTGGCGCACATCCCGCACCCGACGCATTTCTTTTCATCCACCGTGGGATTCCATTTTATCTTGTCCCGGGGAACCCCGTGCCATTCGGTAAATTTCTTGTCATCCGCCATTCAAACAACCTTTTAGCATTCCTGCCATTTTGAAATATCCTCCAATACCTTCCTGCCTTTTTCCGAAATGGAGTAAATCCTCCTCTTCCCGTCCTTCCGCATGCGCACCAGCCCGGCACCAAGGAGCACGGAAAGGTGCTGGGAAACCGCAGGCTGCGTCTTCCCCACAAGCGCGGGAAGCCTGCACGCGCATATCTCCTTCCGCGCAATCTTCTCCAGAATCCCAAGGCGGGTCCCGTCCGCCAACGCCTTCAATATCCGCATCTTCACATATAAGTAAATACTTATATATTCTTAAACCCAATGCGTATGCAAGGGTGCTACACTGTTTACCTCAAGACTATAACATTTATATAGTTGCGGATTAGAAAGTTAATGAGCCTGTTGCAAATTCTCTCTGAAACCAACCCTCAGAATTATTGTTGGGGTTGGAATGGAAAACG
>Ga0068707_1000466_pt1 | contig 26224 bp, 27 predicted proteins | sample YNPNPMetaG_FD_66600 | JGI IMG/M metagenome (GOLD analysis project Ga0068707, IMG submission 66600) | Anoxygenic and chlorotrophic microbial mat microbial communities from Yellowstone National Park, USA - YNP NP MetaG | ecosystem: Environmental > Aquatic > Thermal springs > Hot (42-90C) >... | reverse complement strand
AGGCCCCTCGGGCCGTGGCCCTGCGCCGACACCCCTCTGATACGCCAAATGGCAGGATGGTCGGCGAAGGCCGACCATCGGCCGCAGGCTCAAAAGGGTGATTTCTAATCACCGCTGAGCCATTACGTGCCAGGCTGGTAATGATCACCTATCTCGCCTGTACCTTGTGCCAGGCACAGGTGTGCAACAACGATAGATGGATCAATTCAAGGAAGGAGGAAGTACCAGAGGCATGGAGAAAACCCTGGGCACTGTCAAGTGGTTCAGTCGCGTAAAGGGCTATGGCTTCATTCAGCCGGACGCAGAGGGCAACGAGGAGGTGGACGACGTGTTCGTGCACTACTCGGCCATCATCGGCAGGATGGTTAACGGCACTTTTGAGTCCATGGCTGACAAGTTCAGGAATTTGAAGCAGGGCGAGAGGGTGGAATTCATCATCGAAGACACCCCCAAGGGTCCTCAGGCCAGTGAAGTCGTCAAGCTCTAGCAGCGCTTCCACCACGAGGATGGCAGGCCCCGACGGGAGGAATTCCCGTCGGGGCCTGTTTTAAGCCGAAGGCGTTGCCGGGTAGCCGAAGGCATTGCCTTCGGCTACCCAAGGCCATTTGTATCCTGGGCGCTCTTGTGGTATAATCAAACTGGAGGCTTGAGGCGCCAGCAAGAGCCAGGGGCAGCCATTAATGATAGGAGGCTAAAGAATGATCGAGGTAACTGTTGACAGCGTGAGAGTCAGCCTGATGTCCCAGCATCGAGTGGTAGTTCTCAAAGAGACAGATACGGAGCGCTACCTGCCGATTTGGATCGGCCCTTTCGAGGCCGACGCGATCACCATCCAACTGCAAGGGGTACAGGTAGCGCGTCCCCTGACCCATGACCTGTTGAAAGCGCTTATTATCGAGTTGGGAGCCCGTGTCTCGCACATTTTGGTCAATGATCTGCGCAATGACACCTTCTACGCTCAAATTGTCATGGACTCCAATGGCCGTCGCATCGAACTGGACTCGCGACCCAGCGATGCCATTGCCCTGGCTGTCCGAATGCATGTCCCCATTTTTGTAGCTGAGAAGGTCATGGATCAGGCGGCTATTACGCCAGATGAGGAACTGGCAACGGGTCTCTCCGAAGAGGAAGAAGAAAAGCTGTCTGTCTTCCGCGATTTTGTGGATTCCCTCGATTTGGATGACCTGGCTGAAGACTAGCCGAGGAGGGCGGTCATGGGCGTTGACCGGTTGCCTCCCCAAAACATAGAGGCTGAGCAGTCGGTTCTGGGCAGTCTCCTGATTGATAGCGACGCGATTGTGCGCATTGCTCCTTTCCTGCACGCCGAAGATTTCTATCGCGAGACCCATGGTCTCATCTATCAGGCTATCCTTGACCTCCACGAGCGCCGCCAGCCAGCCGATTTTATTACCCTCTGCGACGAACTGGAGCGACGCAACCAACTGGAAGAAGTCGGCGGAGCTGCTTATCTTACCTCCCTGATCAATGCTGTCCCCACCTCCATCCACGTAGAGTACTATGCCCACATCGTGGAGCGCACGGCGATCCTGCGCCGCCTTATTGCCGCCGCTGGACAAATTGCCTCCCTGGCTTATGAAGAAGCGGAAGACGTGGACGAGGTAATAGACCGGGCGGAGCAAATCCTCTTCGGCGTCTCCGAACGCCGCATTTCCCGCGACCTGGTCCCCATCAAGCAGGTTCTGGGCGACTACTACGACCGCATCGAGTACCTGCACCAGCACCGTGACGAGCCTCTCGGTATCCCTACCGGATTCAGCAAAGTAGACAAATTGCTGGGTGGCCTTCAACGCTCTGATATGATTATCATTGCTGGCCGGCCATCTATGGGCAAAACATCACTGGCCCTTTCTATCGCCCATAATGCGGCCAAAAAGTTCAACCAGCGGGTGGCCATCTTCAGCCTGGAGATGTCCAGTGAGCAGGTGGTCCAGCGTCTGATCTCGGCCGAGACGGGCATTGACTCTCAGCGTCTGCGCCTGGGCCAGATCGAAGATGACGAGTGGCCACGCTTTGTCCAGGCCGCCGGTGTCCTTTCAGACATCCCCCTTTACATTGACGATACACCCGCCATCTCTGCCCTGGAGATGCGCACCAAAGCTCGCCGTCTTCACGCCGAGCACGGTATTGACCTCATCATCGTAGATTACCTGCAATTGATGCGTGGCGACCAGCGAGCGGAGAACCGGGTCCAGGAGATTTCATCCATTTCCCGCGCTCTCAAGGCCCTGGCCAGAGAATTGAAAGTCCCCCTCGTGGCTGTTTCCCAGTTGTCCCGCGCCGTCGAATCCCGCCATGACAAGCGACCTATCCTGGCCGATCTCAGGGATAGCGGAGCGATAGAACAGGACGCCGATGTGGTGCTCTTTGTCTACCGGGATGTGGTGTACAACCCCGATACAGAACAACCCAACATTGCTGAATTGCTGGTGGCCAAACACCGCAATGGCCCTACCGGCAAGGTCCCCCTCTACTTCCAATCGGAACTGGCCAAATTCAATGAGGTGGAACTCCGCTACGAAGAGTTGGAGTTTGAGTAACATTTCAAGACCTCCGAAGTCTTATGCCTGGACAGTTACGAGACGTGATAAGGAGGCAGAGAATACTGTGCCTTCTGCAGCTATCCTGACTCACTTGCAAAGCCTTGACTTTTGTGATATGATACAAGGCAGTTGACAGGGCTGGCGAAAAGGAGATGCTACTATGAAAGCAAAGTGGGCTGTGGTGTTGTGTCTCGTTTTGCTGGCTTTGCCTGGATGTTCCAACGGCCCCCGGCCGCCGGGTGGCATCAACGTCAAGCTGGAGATGGCCAAAGCGCCCCGCCTGAACGAGCCCGTTGAGGTGACCCTAACCGTTGAGGCGGAGGAGGATGCCCCAGGCACAGAAGTGGGACTTCAATTAGCGCCGACCGTTATTGTCGTGGATGGTGAGGGTAGGTGGAAGACGGATCTTAAGGCTAAGAGCCCAGTTACGTTCTCCACAACTATCAAATTTACCAACGAAGGCTACTTTGATGTTAGAGCCTTTGCTCTGTGTCAACGTGAGGGGCAACCCACATTGGGAGGGGAAAGCAAAACAGTCTATGTACATGTCACGAAGGAGGAAGGCTCATTTGGCATTCCGACGGCAACGCCTGGCCTGCCACGGCCTGCGCCAGCCGAGCAGATGGACTCTTCTCTTGTTCCCGCATTCAGCCCCACGCCAACCCCGCCCTATCCTGGATTCCGCGGCCCGGAGGAGGGTCTGCCACCGAAGGTTAGTTGGTTGAGCCGTGACAGTATACAAATCCCCGACAACGGGGAGTGGATTCAAACTGGTGTGGACATCCGGAAAGGCTCTGTCCCTGAGGACGTAGTGGTGAGCAAAGTGGAGGTCATGCTTGCAGTTGCTCATCCCAACGAGAAGGAGTTGGAGATACGCCTCGTCACCTCCAACTCTGACACTACCTACATCCTGTGGGACAGGGAGGAGAGCGAGATGCCGGACGTCTTCTATGTGAAGAAGGAAGTCGAGGCGTTCAACGGCCTGCCGGTCAGCGGATCCTGGAGAGTTCAGGCCAGAGACGTCGTAGCCGGCAATGAGGGATACATGGACGCTGCCATTGTCGTTCACTATGAGCAGGGCACCCCATTGCTGATACCAACCGGCCCTTCGGTCGAGATGGAGGCCATTCCTCAACCCCGCACCGAGAAGGGGATGACTTATCAAGTAAAGTCCACCGACGATGATGTGCTTATCGCCGACGATGGGGAGTGGGTTCAGGTGCCACTGGAGTTCAACAAGGCTCCCGCCGAGGCGGTGGTGAGCGGGCTGGAACTCAAGTTCGGCATCTCTCATCCTGATGGGAGAGAGTTGGAGGTGCAACTGGTCTCCTCCCACTCCGACATCACTTACAGCCTATGGGACAGGGAGAGCGGCGAGGGTGAGATCTTTCGCAAAATTCAGGACATTGAGGCTTTCAATGGCCTGCCGGTCAACGGCACCTGGTCGCTGAGAGTCAGGGACGTGGTGGCCGGCAACGAAGGCCATGTGGATCACTTTGCCATGATTATCTATTTTGAAGCTGAAATGCCCGTGGGTAGAGGTGGGCCGTATCAGATGACCATTCCGTTGACCATCCCGCCCGATGCAGCGACCGCGGACCCCGCACGAGATACAGACGTGAAACCGATACTCACACCTGAGACTGAATCACGTCACGTGTCTCCGTTGGGAGTGTGGACTGCAATGATGCAAGAGACCTTCGAAGGCGTTTTCCCAGGCGCTGGTTGGTCGGTTTCTGACCTGAGCAATGATGGCTACGAACGCTATTGGGACGACGACGACTACCGGCCCCACAATGGCTACTGGGCGGCCTGGCCGGCCAACGGGGGAGCCGATGGACTCTATCCCGCTCCGGGGAACGACAACTATCCCAATAACATGGGCACCTGGATGACATACGGCCCTTTTGACCTGAGTGATGCCATTAGGGCCGATGCGCAGTTCTGGCTATGGAGGGAAATCGAACAAGGCTACGACTGGCTCTTCTTCGGGGTTTCTCACGACTGGAACGGCCCCTGGTACGGTGACTACTGGGTAGATTCTCACACGTCATGGGAGTGGAAATATGTTGATTTCAATGCCCTCAGCGCTCGGGAGGGCATTCAGCCTTTCGTAGGGGATGAGTCGGTGTGGGTGGGTTGGTATTTCTACAGCGATGGGTCTGTCACTTATGATGGCCCCTGGATAGATGACATCATTATCCGTAAGGAAACCGCCGGCCAGGTGACAGCTCATGGCTGGTTTTTTTATTTTGACAGAAGCGACCACTGGCTTCCTGCCAGACACACTCCGGTCTATCTGTATGATGATGATCCCAGCCCCAATGAAGATGACTATTTGGGCTACGATGTAACAGATGATAACGGATACTGGGAGATTGGCCCTATTCCGAACGCAGATGATCCCGGCTATAGCACTCTTGACCTCTATGCCGTATGGGAGCTATCGGACGACAAGAGACAAGTAGAGAACTACGGAGGATCGCCTTACCGGTGGTACTCCCACACCTATAATGATGTCACCGATGGGACACTCAATTTCGGAGCTTACTATATTCCAAATGATAGCCGCGAAGAAGGAGCCATGTGGATCTTCCAGGACATGAGGAGGGCCTGGGAATATCTCGTCCAGTGGAGCGATCCAGGGTTTGCCAGAGTCAAGTGGGAACGCGGTGGTACAGGTATCTGGCTTTTCACCATAAATTGTTTTTGGCCTTTTTCGCCATTAGAAGGGATCCTCATAGTGAATGAGGAAGACTCACCGGATATGATTGTGCATGAAATGGGGCATCATTACATCCACAACCTCGGGCGCTGGCCCTGGGATGAACATGACCTTTTTGAGGCCATTGAGTGCGTTGGACATGGCATCTGGGATCAAACTAACCCTACCTGCTACCTGCGCCTGGGATGAGGGTTGGGCCACTCTCCTGGCTCTCGTGGTGAACGGTGATCCGTGCTTCGATTGGGGGTCAGGCCCATGTGGAGGAGGACCATCTGAGAATCTTGAGACTCCCACCTGGGGCGATGGCCGTCCGCAGGGGGACGAGGTAGAGGGACGGGTGACGGGAGCCCTGTGGGACATCTACGACAACGCCAACGATGGCTTCGATCAATACTCGGATGGATTCGAGGAGATTTGGGATACCCTAAATTATGAGACATACGATAGATTCTTCTGGTTTTGGCTTGGCTGGAAGGATAGAGGACACAATAAGCACGACGCGGTCAGGGCGATCTACCAAAACACCATTGACTACGATGCTCCGCCCACTATCAGCGGCTTGCCGGATCGCAGGTTGCCAATGAATTTTTCCTGGAACAATGCGATAGACCTGTGGTTCTACGCTTCGGACGCCGAGAGCGCCGACTGGCAGTTGAGCTATACCATAGTCGGCAACACCGATCCCAATTGTGGGGTGAGCATAGATTCCCTCGGTTACGTGGACATCAATCCCGCCCACGATTGGCTCGGTTCCAGCGAGGTCACGATTCAAGTGAGCGATGGCCTCAAGACAGGCACCGACACCTTCATGGTAGAGACCTATTTCTGGGTCCCCACCGACTTTGTCTATCTCCCTATTATCGTGAAAAATCATTGACGGTTTCTGCTCGAAATGGCGTAAGGGGGGAGGTGAAAATGAAGGACATCAGATCCATGCTGGAGTTAATGGCCATAGTCATACTGTCCATCATCATTGTCCAAATAGGCTTCCCACGGGACAGCCTGATTCGTCTCGCTGGCGCTATCGCCCAACCCACCTCACCCTGGCCCACACCCACACCGGATTATCCCACCCGTTCTCCAACCTGGACGCCGACCAACACGCCTACTATTACTCTGACTCCAACGGATACGGCTACGCCGCCGACAACAACCGCCTGGCCGGTGACACCGGAAGGCACACCTACTCCTACACCACTTTACACCTACACTCCCACCCACACCCCGACCAGCACACCTACCCGTACTCCCTGGCCGACGAAAACGCCAACGCCGACAAATACAGCCACGCCGACCAATACCCCCACCCCGACGGATACCCCAACGCCAACCGAGATGCCGGCCCCCATGCCGACGCCCACCAATACTCCAGCCGGTGCAGCACCCTCCCAGACCCTTGTGCCCTCTGCGGGCACGCCAATCAGCGTCCTTGCCTGTGAGAGGCACCACATCTACGACGTGGAAAACGGCCCCCAGGGCTGGACGGGGACAGGGCTCTGGCACATCACCGCCAGGAGGGCCAACACCCCCACCCACTCCTGGTGGTACGGCTGGGAAAGCACGGTGGATTACGACACCGGTTCGGCTAACGCCGGGGCTTTGACCTCACCGCTGCAGCTCCTGCCTGCGGAGTGCCAGCCCGCATTGGGGTTCACCACTTGGTGGGAGATCGAGAGCGCCGATCCGCAGGCAAGGGACTTGATGCAAATCCAGGTTTCCAACGACCACGGTGCGACTTGGCAGACGATTTTGCAACTCAATCCCGGCTCGTATTCCCCCGGTGGAGGAGTGGGCATCCCTTATAGCTCAGCAGGGCTCAACCGGCCTGGCATCTGGCGGAGCAAGGAGGTTGACCTCGGCCCATACAGGGGCAGGTGGTGAGGTTTCGCTTTCTGTTCGACAGTGTGAGTGCCGACCATAACGACTTTGAGGGTTGGTACGTGGATGACGTTTACGTGACTATGCCAGCAACCCCGCCGACCATTCCCATCCCGGCTGTGTTACCCGTTACCGGGCAGAGTTGCTTCGACGAAGGTTCTTGTGGTAAGAGATGAAAAATTTTCCTGGTTTCCCTGCCGGCAAGTTAAAGTTCACCTCTATCCCTAACCTCTTCTTCAGCGAACTGCTGCCGGCCATTGATGACCTGGCTGAACTGAAGGTGACGTTGCACATTTTCTGGCTGCTGTCGCAGAAGAGGGGCTACCCTCGCTACGTGAGCTCCAAAGAGCTCTCCGGCGATGGGGTGCTTTTGGCTGGTTTGAAACCGTTGGACCAGGAGGTGGGGGAATCTTTACGAGAGGGATTAGAGAGGGCGGTGGCTCGTGGTACGCTCCTGCACGTGGCCGTCGAGCAGAATGGGAAACGGGACGACCTGTACTTCATGAACACCGATCAGGGCCGGCGGGCCGTCGAAGAGATACGCGGGGGCCAACTGAAGCTGGGGGTGACCGTTCTGCCGGCGGAACCGCCCCTGGAGCTCGAGCGACCCAACATCTTTGACCTCTATGAGCAAAACATCGGCCTCCTGCAGCCCCTGATCGCCGAACAACTCAAAGACGCCGAGCAAACCTATCCCGCCGAATGGATCAGGGAAGCCTTTCAGATCGCCGTCGAGCAGAACAAACGCAGTTGGGCTTACGTGCGCGCCATTCTGGAGCGGTGGGCCACCGAAGGTAAGGACGATGGCAAAGGCAGGCGAGATTCTGGAAAAGATCGTTATCGCTACATCAAAGGAAAGTACGCCGAATATATTAAGCACTGAGGCGAAGAAAGAGGTCTGTCCCATTTGCAAGGGAGCAGGATACCTGGCCAGAGATGTCCCTGTGGGTCACCCCGATTTCTCCCGGCTGTTCCCCTGCCAGTGCAAGCTGGCCGAGTTGGAAACCAAACGCTTCCTGGCTCTCCGGGAGCTCAGCAACCTGGGCCCTCTCTCCCACATGACTTTCGAGAGTTTCGACCCCCATGGACGCATTGGGTTGCCCGAGGTGCAAAAGGCCAGCCTGGAATGGGCCTACAACCAGGCCCGAATCTTCGCCGAAAAGGCGGAGGGCTGGCTGGTGTTGCAGGGGGGGCTCGGCTGTGGCAAGACCCATCTGGCCGCCGCCATCGCCAACTACAGGCTCCAGCGTGGCCAGCCTGTCCTCTTTGTCGTGGTGCCAGACCTGCTCGATTACTTACGGGCGGCTTATCGGCCTACCAGCCCCGTGACCTACGACGAACGTTTCGAGCAAATCCGTACAGCCCCTCTGCTCATTCTCGATGATCTGGGTACGCAGAGCACCACTCCCTGGGCTCAGGAGAAACTCTACCAGCTCCTCAACTACCGCTACAACACGCGCCTGCCTACAGTGATCACCTGCAATTGTGAGCTGGAAGAGATAGACCTGCGGCTGCGTTCGCGCCTGGTTGACCCTCAACTGACCACGTTGGTGCGTATCCGTGCCCCTGACTATCGCCGTCCGGCCGAGGACACCAGCCAATCCGAGCTGAGCAGTCTCCACCTTCACCACGACCAGACCTTTGGCAACTTTGACCTGCGCACTCATGAACTGCCTGCTCCAGAGCGGGAGAACCTCAAGCAGGCTTTTCTCATGGCCAAAGAGTATGCGGAAAACCCCCAGGACTGGCTGGTCTTCACCGGCACTTTTGGTTGTGGCAAGACCCATCTGGCTGCCGCCATCGCCAACTATCGGGTGAGTCAGGGATATTCGGCTCTGTTCGTGGTGGTGCCCGACCTCCTCGATCACCTGCGGGCCACCTTTGATCCCAACGGTCCCATCTCCTACGATAAGCGTTTCGAGGAAGTGCGCACCGCTCCCCTCCTGGTCCTGGATGATCTGGGCACCGAAAGTGCCACCCCCTGGGCCAGGGAGAAGCTCTTTCAGTTATTCAACTACCGCTACAACGCCCGGTTGCCGACAGTGATCACCATGCAAGAGTCGGTGGAAGAACTGGAAGAGACCAATCCGCGTTTGAGCTCCCGCATGTTGGACCTCTCCCGCTGTACCGTTTTCGCCATCACCGCTCCCAGCTACCGGGGCAAGAAGGACCGCAAAGGGCAACGGGGCAGGATTGGGAGCAGGAGACCCCCGCAGGGCCGGAGGAATCTGGGGGTGTAATTAGACCTGTCAGGTCTGCGCGCGGCCCTCCAGCAGCAGGTCAGCTACTGTCTGCCGGCCGTGGGTTGTGGCCACCGGCATGGTAGAAAGCAGGGGGTGCCCATTCCATGAGACCAGTCCCGCTGCAATCATTGTTTGGAGTCTCAGTAGACCTCAATGGAGTTGTGGAATCGAGGCTTTAGCCCAATGCCACTAAGAAAGTGGTATTGGCACAGGTTCTAGCAGTGGCAATGAAACCGGCTAAAGCCTCGACTCCGGAGTGGAGCGTTTACGCGGTTGCTCGTTGTTATGCAGAAACCGGCAGATTTTGAATTCTTAGCAGCATTAGGCTTTAGCCGGAGAGTTCCGCCTGAAGGCTCCACTCCAGGTGATCCCTTGCGGTCTACTGAGTCTGTCCTCCGGTGAAAGGCCAGCCGGAACAATGCGCCCAATGGATCGCCCCCGTTCGGTGATAAGCAGAGTCGCCCCCCCTTGGACCTGCCGCAGATAGTGACTCAGACGAGATTTCAGCTCACAGATACTCCCAGTCGTTTGGATCATCAACAGGCCCTCCAGATATGTCTGTGGTCACATTATACTACCAGAGACCACAAACGTCAATGGGTGGTCTACGCCTCAAGGGATGAACGGAGTCAGCCCCGGTGCGTAAGCCGCTGGCTCTATCCAACTGGAAGATGGAGATGACGGTAGCCGAGAGCCTGGCCTTTGCGCGGGATTTTCCATTGGCCATCGGCGGCCTGGCGCAGAAGGTGGACATCATCCTCTGCCCACCTTATACCGCCCTCTATCCCATGGCTCAGGCCCTCAAGGATAGCCCCATTACCCTTGGGGGACAGAACGTCTCTACGGCTCCCGGTGGGGCTTACACCGGTGAGATCTCGGCAAGGTTGCTGGCCGATGCAGGCTGTCGGTGGGTGATGTTGGGCCACTGGGAGGTCCGGCGTCACTTTGGGGACACCGATGAGACGGTGAACCGTAAGCTCCATCTCGCTCAAAGGACAGGTCTGCAACCCGTCCTCTTCGTCGGCGAAGCCAGGGGGGAACAGGACCGGTTCCGTGAGGCCCTGGCCGCGCAACTGGAGCGGGTACTGGAAGGCTGCAACGCCGGGCAAATTGAAGCGATGGCCCTGGTGTACGAACCCGAATGGACCATCAATGTTGAGGAGCCGGCCTCGCCTGAGCATGTCGGTGCGGGGTGTGGTTTCATCCGTGAGTGGCTGGCCGGGCATTATGGAGTGTCAGCGGCCCAGGCTGTGCGCATCATCTACGGGGGCAGTGTGACGCCAGCCCATGCCCGGGATCTGCTGGCAGCGCCTGACGTAGATGGGCTGGGCGCCAGTCGCCAGGGCCGCCGGGTGGAATCCTTTGCCCAGATCGTGCGTCTGATCGCCGCAGCCAGGGGACTGTAAAGAATAACCTGCTCTCGCCGGATTGGGAATCCCGTGAGCCAGCGGCTGGATGACAAATCCAGCCGGAGCAAACGAGCCCCAAGGGCCTTGTTACAGCAGGCTTCTCACATAACCACCGTCCACCTGGATCGTTGTCCCGGTGATGTAGGCCGCCCGCTCCGAAGCCAAAAAGACCACCAGAGCCGCCAGTTCCTCCGGGCGGCCCAGGCGGCGGGCGGGGATGTCCGCCGCATAATCTTCCACCACCTGGCGGACACTTCTTCCCTCTCTGGCAGCCCGCTCTTCGGCCAGACCCTTCACCCGGTCGGTCAGGGTCCAGCCGGGGCAAACGTTGTTGACGGTGATGCCCTGGGCAGCGCACTCGTTGGCCAGGGTCTTGGCCATGGCCACCACCCCCGACCGCGCCGCGCTGGAGAGGATGAAACCATCTATCGGCTGCTTCACACTGGCCGAAGTCAGGTTCACGATCCGTCCCCAGCGGCGGGCCCGCATCCCCGGCAACACTGCCCGGCAGAGGCGGACGGTGCTCATCAGGTTTAACTGCAAGGCTGCCTCCCAGGCTTCATCGTCAAAATCCATGAAAGTGCCGGTAGGTGGCCCTCCTGCGTTGTTGACCAGGATGTCAATCTGACCGAAATGTTCTTCCACGGCGGAGACAAGCCTTTGGATGTCCTCGGGCCTGGTCACATCGGCCACAACAGGGAATACCTCGCTCCCTGTGTCCACAACGATTTCGAGGGCCGTAGCGCGGAGTGGCTCTTCCCCCCGGGCGCAGATGGCCACGCGGGCCCCCTCCCGGGCGAATTCCCAGGCCACTGCTTTCCCAAATCCCCGGCTGGCAGCCACCACGAGAGCCACCTTACCCCTTAATCCCAGGTCCATTTTCTCTCCTTCCTTCAGAGCCAGTCCCAAAAGTCTAACCCCTAGTGCCCCTGGTGTCTTTTATGGTTTTCAGACGACAAATCTTCCTCTGACAGGACGGTGACCCCGTTACGCTGGAGCAGAGCCACCGTGACGCCCTGTCCCGACACCAGATGGCCGCTGAAAGTACCATCGTAAATGTGGTGACAACCACAAGACGGACTCTCGTCTTTGAGCACAGCCTGGCGAATGCCCAGGCGTTGGGCTATCTCCAGGGCCTGTTGTGCGCCAATCAGGAAAGCCCTGGTCACATCCTGGCCATCAATGGTCAGCACCCGGGCTCGCCCGTCCAGGACAACCTGCCCGTCGCCGCCGACAATCTCTGCCGGAAAGCGAGGGATAGACAGCCCACCCGCCACTTCGGGGCAAAACGGTATGGCCAACCCCCGCGCAGCCAGGTGGATCAGCCGGGGAATGGGACAGCACCCCCCATCGTAGCGGGTGGGGAGACCTAACAGACAGGCGCTGACGAGATAACCGTCCATTTCTCAAAACTCCTGGGGATGGCTAAAAGTCCCACCACAAAGGTCACGAAGGGACAGGGAACATCCTTCGTGTCCTTAGTGGTTTTCAGACTGCTCTAAAGTGCGTCTTTGCCTCTCTGCTCAAAGTGAGCCTGTGGCGGCGAGATTCATATCGTCATTCGGCTGGGGAATGCATTCTGCTTTCCAGTATTCTACTACAGGTTGGGCAAAAAGAAAAACATTGCCAGCCAGACCGAATTCTGGTATACTATGCAGGAGGATGAGGAGATCTTCGGCGAACAAAAGCATGTAATCCTGTGCTACCCGGCTTTGCCGTTTGATTTAAGATATGGTACAATCATTGACCAGACCATCCACCATTGCCATTGACGGGCCGGCTGCTGCGGGCAAGAGCACCATTGCCAGCCTGTTGGCCAGGCAGTTGGGCTACACTTATCTTGACACCGGAGTGATGTATCGAGCCGTCACCTGGGTCGCCCTGGAACGCGGCTTAGACATCGCGGACGAGGCAACAATCACCGCTCTGGCGGAAAGCATCAGAATTGAGGTGACCGGGCCGACTGTAGATGATGGTCGCCAGTACACTGTTTACGCTGACGGCACCGATATAACATGGCAGATTCGGCGTCCGGAGGTAGATGCCCACGTCTCGCCCGTCTCGGCCTACCCCGGGGTGCGAGCCGCGCTGACCGCTCAGCAGCGACGCATCGGCCAGCGGGGCCGGATCATCATGGTCGGGAGGGATATCGGCACAGTGGTTTTGCCTGATGCCGACCTGAAAATCTATCTCGATGCCTCGGTGACAGAGAGGGCTCGCCGCCGCTATCTGGAGATGCGAGAGAGGGGACAACCCGCCACATACGAAGAGATCCTGGAGGCCATGCGCCGTCGCGACCGAATTGACACCCAGCGGGAAGTGGCTCCCCTGCGGCCGGCTGACGACGCGGTCATCGTTGATACCGAGGGACTGACCATTGAACAAGTCCTGGCTAAAGTGAAGGAGTTGGTATGGAGAAAGGACAGATAATCCTGCCAGGAGGGAGAGAGGGATGTTCACTCGTCGCCTTCTGAACTTTATCCTCAGAAGCATACTGTTCAAATTGCTCCTCAACCTGGAGGTGGTGGGTCTGGAGAATGTACCTCGTGAGGGACCTCTGATCTTGATGATCAATCACACCCATCTTACCGATCCGGCCATCGCCGGCGGAGTGATGCCCCGAGAGGTGGTGGCTATGGCTAAGGTGGAGAGCTTCCGTGATCCTGTTCTGGGCCCCATCGTCCGCCTCTACGGTGCCTTTCCGGTGCGGCGGGGGGAAATTGATCGGCGAGCTTTACGGCAAGCCCTGGAGGTGCTGCGCCGTGGTGAGGTCTTGCTGATGGCTCCGGAGGGCACCCGCAGTGAGAAATGTTGTCTTCAGCCAGGCCATAATGGGCTGACCTTCATTGCCCTGCGGGCCAATGCCCCCATCCTGCCTATGGCTATTAGCGGCGTGAGAGACCTTGTCCCCAATTTGAAAAGGCTGCGCCGTACCGATGTCAAGGTCGTCATTGGTCAACCCTTCCGATTTCAGTTAAGTGGAGAGAAGGTCAAGCGGGACCTCCTCCGCCAGATGACTGAGGAGGCCATGTATCAACTGGCGGCCATCTTACCACCGGAGTACCGGGGAGTGTACAGCGATCTGGACTCAGCCACGAAGCGGTTCCTGGTCTTTGATGTGTAAGACACTATGGGAGAGGGACGGTGAGCAAGAACGGCTACGGGGTGATCGCGGCAGTGGTTGAGGGGAGCCTGGCTGAGAAGGAGGGCCTGCGACCGGGTGATCGCCTGGTCTCCATTAACGGCCATGTTCTGCGCGACGTTATGGACTATCGTTTCTACGGGGCCGAAGAGGAACTGGAGCTTGTCCTCAACCGGGACGGTCAACGCCTGGTCCTGCAAATCGAACGCGGCTACGAAGAAGAGCTGGGCCTCGAATTCACCGCTCCAACCTTTGATGGCATCCGCCGCTGCCATAACCAGTGCGCTTTCTGCTTTATGGCTGGCCTGCCTGAGGGCCTGCGCCCCTCCCTCTATCTCCGAGATGACGACTACCGCTATTCCTTTCTCTTTGGCAACTTTATCACCCTGACCAATCTGAGCGAGGACGATTGGGAGAGATTGGCCGAGCAACGTTTGAGCCCTCTCTACGTCTCGGTCCACGCCACCGATCTGGCACTGCGGCGCTGCGTCCTTGGCAACCCGGCTGCCCCCCATGTTATGGACCAGCTCCGTCGGCTGGGTGAACTGGGCATCCAACTCCACACTCAGGTTGTCCTGGTGCCTGGCCTCAACGACGGTCCTGCTTTGGCCCAGACTGTCGCCGACCTGGTTGCCCTCTATCCTGTCGTGCAATCCATTGCCATCGTACCGGTTGGCCTCACCAGGTACCACCGCTGTGGCTTCCGTCTCTACAGGCCCGACGAGGCGGGCCTTATCCTCGACCAGATCACCGCCTGGCAAAGAGAGTATCGCCGACAGCACAACCTTAACCTGGTTTACGCCTCTGACGAGTGGTACCTGCTGGCCGGTCGCCAGATCCCCCCGGCTGAGGAGTATGACGACTTTCCGCAACTGGAGAATGGGGTGGGGCTGACCCGGGTTTTCCTGGATGAGTGGGAAGAGGCCAAAGCCAGGGCTCCAGGTTTAGAGGGCAGGGCCGGCATGACCACTCTGGTCTGTGGGACATTGATCGCTCCGCTGCTGGAAAAGATCGCAGCCGAGTTGGGCCAGTTGACCGGGCTCCAGGTCCGGGTCATCTCTGTAACCAACGCCTTCTTCGGGCCAACGGTGACCGTCTCGGGGCTTTTGACAGGGCGGGACGTGATCAGGGCATTGCAGCAGCAAGTCTGGCCGGAGCATGATCCGGGTAATATCGTCTTCTTGCCACGGACCATGTTCGATACAGCGGGAAAGATGACGCTGGATGATATGACCCCTCTGGAGATGGGGGCCAGGCTGGGGGCAAGGGTAGAGTTGGCCAGCAGGATGGGGGAGGTGCTGGAGACAACAGCTCGTAATCACGCACGGAGTGCAGTTTCGACAGCAGACCACACATGGAGGAGGTGTGAATGAAGAAAGAGGTGCTGCTCCAGGATGCACCAGGCACCCGGGTTCTGGTGTTGGGCAATGAAGCCATCGCCAGAGGGGCGATGGAAGCCGGTGTGCAGTTCGCCACCGGCTATCCAGGGACACCCTCCACAGAGATCCTGGAAACCCTCATTGAGGCTGCTCCTCACCTGGGTTTCATCGCCTACTGGTCGGTCAACGAGAAGGTAGCCTTTGATGCTGCCACCGGCGCTTCCTTCTCCAGGGCCCGCGCCATGGTGATCATGAAGCACGTCGGGTTGAACGTGGCCGCCGATTCCTTGCAACAGGTCAAGCTCATAGACATCGCCGGTGGTTTCGTGGTAGTCTCGGTGGATGACCCCAGCGGTGTCAGTTCCAACAATGAGCAGGACAACCGCTGGTATGCCAAATTCGCTGGACTGCCAGCCCTCGAGCCGACGGATTTGAACGAGGCCCGCGAGATGACCAGGCGAGCTTTCGAGATCTCGGAAGAATTGCACATGCCGGTCATCCTGCGCTCGGTCACCCGCCTGGGTCACATGACCGGTGACCTGGAGCTGGGCCGTATGGAACCCAGAAGGGAAAAACCTTACTTCGATAGCTCACGGGCGTGGACCCCTTTCCCCTGCCTGGAACCGGAACGAAGACTGAAAGACAAATTGCGCCGGGCAGGAGAGGTGCTGGAACGCTATCAGTTCGACCGGTACGAGGGGACAGGCCATGAGAAGATCGGTGTCGTCGGGGCCGGCTTTGCCTTCAATTATGCTCTGGAAGCGGTGGACACGCTGGGCCTGAGGGGTCAGGTGGCCCTTTTGAAGATTTCTACGGTGAACCCTCTGCCTGCTAAAATCATCCGCCGTTTACTGAGCCATGTCAACCACGTCCTGGTGGTCGAAGATGTCACCCCCTTCCTGGAGGAAGCCATCAAAGGGGAAGCTCAGGAGCTTCAGCGTCCTATCCACATATACGGTCGCAGGTCGGGTGCCCTGCCGGAAGTGGGAGAAACCATCCTGGATGATGTTGTGCTGGCCCTGGCCGACATCGTTCGGCGCGAAATGCCTGAAATCGCCATCCCCAAGGACATCCTCCCCTCGCCAGAGAGGACAGAGCAGGCAGAGGCGGTCAAGAAATTGATCCCCCGGCGTCAGATCGGTTTCTGTGCCGGCTGCTCCCACCGGGCCACTTATTACGCCCTGAGTAAAGCGTTGCAAAACGCCGCCATCAAAGATCCCATCATCGTGGGCGACATCGGTTGCTATACCCTGGGTTTCTATCCTCCCTTCAGTCTTCTGCAGACCATGACCTCGATGGGGGCCAGCATGGGCACCGCCAATGCTCTGGCCCAACTCAATCCCCAGCGCAAGGTCATCGCTTTCATCGGCGACTCCACGTTTTATCACGCCGGGATGCCCGGATTGCTGCAAATCGGCCATCAACAAAGACCCGTCCTGGTCATCGTTATGGATAATTCGGTTACCGGCTCCACGGGGCAACAGCCTCACCCCGGCACATGGCAGTTGGCCCACGAACGGACGGTCATACCCATCGAGGACATCGCCCGGGCCTATAAGATCCCCCATGTGAGAGTGGTCCATTCCTTCCAGGTCAAACGTCTGATCAGGGAACTGGAAGAGGCACTGAGTCTGGATGTTCCGGCTATGGTTATCTCCCGACAGGCTTGTGTTTTGGAGCCCGGAGAGAGGTGGCGACAGAAGACCATCGTGGGCAAAATAGATCCGGCCCGATGCGATGGCTGCCTGGTTTGCATCGAGGAATTCGGCTGTCCGGCCTTCATCGCCGCTGACCAGGATGGCAGAATCGCCATTGACCCGGTTCTTTGCAATGGCTGTGCCTCGTGCAAGATCGTTTGTCCCCAAGGAGCTATCTACTTTGAGCGGTTGGAGCAGATAAAGTGAGACGGGAAGCGCAAAACGTGAGAGGGCCTATCAATTTGATTATCGCCGGTGTGGGCGGACAGGGTAGCCTCTTTGCTTCGCAGGTGATCGCCCAGGCTGCCATCCAGGAAGGTTTCTCGGTGCGCATCGCCGAGACCTATGGGGTCACTCAGCGAGGTGGGCCGGTCTACAGCCAGGTGCGGATCGGCCATCAGGTCTACGGCCCTCTGATACCCAAAGGCCAGTGCCACCTTATCCTGGGTTTGGAGCCTATCGAGACCCTGCGTCGGGCGGCGGATTACCTGGCCCCCGGCGGAAGCGTGGCCATCAACACCCGCGTTGACGCCCCTCTGGAGACCAAACTGGGCAGGCAACCGAATTTGAGCTTTGAAACGATCCAGGAAGAACTGCGTAAACTGGGGGTGGGGGAAATGCTGGCGGTGGATGCCCGGGCGATGGCTGAGCAGGCCGGAGGCGCAGGCAGCGCCAACATGTTCATGGTGGGCACCCTGTTCGCCTTCGACCTCTTCCCTCTCCGCTATGAATCTGTGGAGAAGGCGGTGAAAGCCATTACGCGTCCCCGCTTCCTGGAGGGAAATCTCCTGGCCCTGGCCAGGGGTAGGGAATATGCTTTATCCATCAAAAACCTGAGAGGAGGATAGCGCATGGCCTTTGCCTGGGAAACCAAATATTGTGAGCGGGTCAATGGCATGTACGGCTCTATGACCCGTCAGTTGATGCACCTGATTGCTGATCCTGAGGTGATCTCCTTTGGCGGCGGACTTCCGGCCTGGGACCTTTTTCCTGTCGCGCAGGTCAAAGAGATCACCAACGACATCCTGGATAGCGACGGCCCGGCCGCCTTGCAGTACGGGACCTCAGAAGGCTACAAGCCGCTCCGACAGGCCGTGGCCGAACGCTACAGGAAGAGAGGATTCGACATCACCGAGGACAACGTGTTGATCACCTGTGGTTCTCAGCAAGGGATTGACCTGGTGAGCAAACTTTTCCTGGATAAGGGGGCCACCGTCGTGGTGGGGGACCCCACCTTTCTGACCGCTCTCCAAACTTTCAGCCTCTTCCAGGCCAGGTGTCTGACCGTCCCTCTGGATGAGGAGGGGGCGAAGGTAGACCTGTTGCCGGAGATTCTGGAGAAAAATGACGTCAAATTCATTTACGAGATGCCCAATTTCCAGAACCCCAGTGGGCTCACCCTGTCCCTGGAGCGGCGAAAGAAGCTGGTGGAGATTGCCCGGCACTACGGAGTGCCTATCCTGGAGGATGATGCTTATGGCGAACTCCGTTACAGTGGGGAAGCCTGGCCAGCCCTGAAGGCTCTGGATAAAGGGCAGCAGGTGATCTATCTGGGCAGCTTTTCCAAAATCCTGAGTCCCGGCCTCCGGGTGAGCGCCCTGATTGCCCCCATGGAGGTGATGGAGAAACTGGTCTTTGCCAAGCAGGCCGCCGATCTCCATACCGACAACCTGGCCCAGCGCATCGTTTACGAGTTTATGCGTCGCGAACTGTTGGACCCCCACATCCAGGTTATCATCAAAAGCTACCGCCAAAGGCGAGATGCAATGCTCCAGGCTATGGAGAGATACTTCCCGCCTGGAGTCAGTTGGACCAAACCCGATGGGGGCATTTTCCTGTGGGTGACGTTGCCCCAGGGAATGGATGCCATGCAGCTTTTCGAGAAGGCCATCCAGGCCAGAGTGGCCTACGTGCCGGGTTCCTGCTACTATGCCAACGGCGGCGGAGAGAACCAGTTGCGACTCAACTTTTCTGCCTGTGACGAGGAAAAGATCGAGGTAGGAATCCAGCGGTTGGCCAAAGTGATCACCGAGAATCTGAAATAAGGAGAAGCGTGATGCCAAGACCGAAAGGCCTCTACAGGGTCAAAGTGACAGTTAAGGATGTCCAGGGACATTGTCGGGCCGGACATCAGGTGGGGGATGAGGTTATCTTTGATGACACCGAGGTGAAGGGCAAGATATGCTTCGATGCCTTATGCAGTTTCATCTCCAAAGTCTACGCTCGACGCTATAATGCTGTCCTCCCCTGGCTGGAGGACGAAGATGCCCCGGCTCTCCATGCTTGCCCCGATGCCGCCAACCCCGTTATTTTCGAGATACGGCGATTGCCTGGGAATCTGCTGGAAGGAGAGGATTAGAGCGTTCGTTGCACTTCTACACTCTCATAGAGAAAGGAGCTTGCGTGTACGAGTTAAAGGTCACGGTCACCAAAGTGCTGGGCACCTGCACGGCCAACCCACCCCTGAAGCCCGGCGACTACTTCACCGTGCGAGACGGAGACATCCGCATCCCGGAGGGTGGTTACATCTGTCTGTGGGCACTGCAGAGCATCCTGCCGTTGTTGCCGGCCAAGGAGCGCAACATCGCCGAAGCCCAGGAAGACGACTGGCTATGGCGCGTACACCATGCGCAGTGTCCTGATCCAAAAGGGCGGGTGATCTTCAAAATTGAGAGGGTGGGGAAAATCACCAGGGGGGCGCCAGAGCCTGAACAAAAGGCTGAGAGAGGTGAAGACCTCGGGAGGAGCGAAGCAACCGACAACCCGGAAGGGAATCTGCAAGACCTGCGGGTGGTGGTGGAGGAGGTCAGAGGAAAATGTACCTCAGGCCTGAAGCCGGGGGATCATTTTATCCTGCGTGGTGGGCGGCTGTATATTCCAGCTCATCACCATTTCTGCCTCTATGCCCTCCACGCCGTACTGCCCCTCTTGCCGGCCAAACAGCGACCTCTGGCAGAAGGCGATTGGCTGCAAGAGGACAACCACGTCATCTGCCCGGATCCGGCTGGTAATGTCGTGTTGCGCATTGAAAGGTTCTCATGATCCCGCTCAAACTCCAATTGCGAAACTTCATGTGCTACCGCCAGGTGGAAACCCTTGACCTCAGCGGCATCCACCTGGCCTGCCTGGCTGGCGACAACGGCCATGGCAAGTCGGCCCTGCTGGATGCCATGACCTGGGCGCTATGGGGTAAGACTCGCCTGGGTGCCCGGCGCGACGATGAACTCATCCACCTGGGCCAGACAGAGATGGAAGTCGAGTTTACCTTTGCCCTGGACAGCAACCGCTACCGGGTCATCCGCAAACGAGATAGTCGCGGTGGCGGCCAGAGCATGCTGGAGCTCCAGATTTGGGATGGCCAGAGTTTCCGCCCTCTCACCGCCCCTACCATCCGCGAGACCGAGGCTCGCCTCAACGAACTGCTGCGCATGGACTATGAAACCTTTATCAACTCGGCCTTCCTCTTGCAGGGCCGGGCTGACGAGTTCACCATCAAGCAGCCAGCCGAGCGTAAGCGCATCCTGGGCGAGATCCTGGGCCTTTCCATCTACGATGAGTATGAAGAGCGGGCCAAAGAGAAAGCCAGGGCTAAGGAACAAGAAGCCGCGGAATTAGCAGCCCAAATCCGCGAGATGGACCGCGAACTGGAGCGCCGGCCGGAATACGAGCGCCAGCTTTCACAGGCCGAGAGTCAGGCCAAGGACCTGACCCAGGCCCTGCAAGAGGCCGAGGCGGAATTGCGCCGATTACGCGAGGCGAAGAAGGAACTGGATTGGAAAGCCGCTCAAATTGGCGAACTTTCAGCTCGATTAGCCCAGGGAGAGCAGGAGCTGGCCGAACTCAACCAGCAGATTGAAGCCAGCGAAACCCTTATTGCGGATTATGAAGCCATTCTGGCCGGGCGTCAGGCCATCGAAAAAGGCTTCGCCGCTCTGACCAGGGCCCGCCAACTGGAAGAAACTCTGAACCTGAAGTTGTCCCAATTGGTCAAATTGAATGAGCGCAAGAACCAGTTGGAGCAGGCCATCGCTGAAGCCCGACATGAGTTGAGCACCCGGCAACGCCTGCTGGCGGAAAGGATAGCCGGGTTGGAGACCCAGGCGGGGCAAATGGCCGGACTGGAGGCAGAACTGGCGACGGTGCGGGCTCAACTGGAAAACCTGGCCAGACTGGAGCAGGACCGTGAAGTCAGACAACAGGCGATCCAGGAGCTATCCAACCGGGTGGCCAGCCTGCGCACACGCAACGAGCAATTGAAGGCCGAGATAGAGCCCTTGAAGGAGAAGGTAAAGTTGCTTGAAGAGGCCGAGGCCCGCTGTCCCCTCTGTGACAACAGGCTTTCAAAAGCGGACCGCGACCGACTGGTGGCCCGATTTACGGCCGAAGGCAGGGAAAAGGCCGACCTCCATCGGGCTAACCAGGCAGAGATCAAGGCCCTGCTCTCGCAGAGTGAGGCTTTGCAGCACGAGGTGGAGGCTCTTGATCAGCAACTGAAAGACAGGCCCGACCTGCAAAAGCGGGAAGCCACGCTGGAGAGGGCTCTGGATGAAGCTCAGGCCGCAGCCCAGGAACTGGCTGGAGTCCGCACTGAGGCGGCCGCCGTAGCTGAGAGGCTGGACAGCCGGGACTATGCCCCCACCGAACAGGCCGAACTGGCCGGGTTAACAGCTCAATTGCAGACCCTGGGTTACGATGCCGAAGCTCATCAGCAGGTACGCCACGACCTCCAAATCCTGGCCGGTTTCGAGGAAGCCCAGGCCAGACTGCAAACCGCCCTGGCTCAAATTGACAGAGAACGAACCGATCTGGAGCGGCTGCGCCAGAGTCGGGCCCGCAAACAGGCGGCCCTGGCCGCTGACCTGGAGAAGCGGGCCGAACTGGAACAGGCGGTAGCCCGTCTGCCCGAACTCAGGCAGCAGGTGGAGGAAAAAGAGAAGGAAGTGGACAGGCTCCAGGAAGAGGAGCGCCGCGCCCGTGATAGGGTGGCTGCCATCAAACAGCAAATAGCGCATTGCCAGTACCTGCTCAAGGAGAGAGAAAAAAAGGTGGCCGAACGCCAGAAGGCCCTTGAGGAAAAGGCCATCTACGATGAATTGCGGGTGGCTTTTGGCAAGAAGGGCCTGCAGGCCATGATCATCGAAAGCGCCATCCCTGAGATCGAGGACGAAGCCAACGCCCTGCTGGCCCGCATGACCGAGGGGCGCATGAGCGTGCGTTTCGAGACCCAACGCGAGACCAGGAAAGGGGACACCATTGAGACCCTGGACATCAAGATTTCCGACGAACTGGGTACCCGAAGCTACGAAGCCTTCTCTGGCGGGGAGGCATTCCGCATCAACTTTGCCATCCGCATCGCCCTGTCCAAACTGCTGGCCCGTCGGGCTGGTGCTCGCCTGCAGACCCTGGTGATTGACGAGGGATTCGGCACCCAGGATACCCAGGGGCGAGAACGGCTGGTGGAAGCCATCCATTCCGTCCAGGAGGACTTTGAGAAGATCATCGTCATCACCCACATCGAGGAGTTGAGGGACCTCTTCCCTGTGCGGATCCATGTCCTCAAGACCCCGCAAGGCTCACAAATTACCATCAGTTGACAGGAGTTACGCCGGTCAAGGGTCGCCCTGAGCAGGTGACGGTCACTTTAGAAGTGACCGTCGCCTTAACCCCACAAGATGTGGGGGCCCGCAGGGGCGACTTCAGTCGTCAGAGCGACTGAAGTCGTCACTACGGGTAAAATCGCCAGAGTCCTGGCTGCGGTCGGGCCCGCCATGTAGCACAGGGTTAAATCCTGTGCTACGGGAGTGCTGAAAACACCTGATTTATTCCCACAGGAGGAAAACATGAACCTGTATCAGCGTGACCTGATCTGTACTCAAGAATGGTCAAAGGCTGAATTGGAAGCGGTGCTGGACCTGGCGGCGAAGATGAAGCGCGATCGCTTCGGGCCCCAGTTCAGCAACCTTCTCAAGGGCAAGACCTTCTTCATGTTCTTTTACAACCCCTCGGTGCGTACCCGTCAATCCTTCGAGTGTGCGGCCACGGAACTGGGAGGCCACGCCCAGTTCCTGGAGCCCAAGGCCATGCGCCTGAAGACGGCCACCACCGCCGGCGAGACCGTCGAGGACGCGGCCCAGGTGATGAGCCGCTACGCCGCCGGGTTGGGCATCCGCATCCTGGAGGACAGGATCAGCTACTATGGTGAGGGCGACGAGTTGCTGCGAGAATACGCCCGCTGGTGCAGCATCCCCGTCATCTCCATGGCCCACGACAAGTACCACCCCTGCCAGGGCCTGGCCGATGTGATGGGCTGGGCGGAGTGGCTGGGCAAAGGGCCCGGCCATCCGCCGGACCCAACGGTGCTGAAAGGCAAGAAACTGCTGGTTACCTGGGGTCACGGCGCCCTGGCCCGCTCCTGGTGTAGTGTGCAAGAGGCCCTGCTCATCGGCTCCCGCTTCGGGATGGACGTTGTCCTGGCCCACCCCGAGGGCTATGACCTCGATCCTCAGGTCATCCGGTGGACTCAGGAGAACTGTGCTGCCAACGGCCGCACCTTCACCGAAACCACCGACGTGCGGGCCGGCTACGAGGGCGCCCACGTCGTCTACTCCCGGCACTGGATGAGCCCTCACGCCTATCGTGATGGCGAGTTCCACAAGCAGGAGGAGATAGACAAAGCCCTGAAGTACACCCAATGGATCTGCGACGCTGAAAAAATGGCTTTGACCGACAACGCCATTTTCACCCACCCCATGCCCATAGACCGGGGACACGAGGTGACCGACGAAGTGGCCAGCGGCCCTCGCTCCTGCATCTACGACGTGGCTGAGAACCGCCTGCACGTCCAGAAGGCGATCATGGCCCTTACCATAGCAGGCTATAGTTTATGATCGTCTCCCAACGCAGCAGGCGGTTCCTGCGCCGGGCCGCCGTTGTGATCTTGTTGATAGCGGCAGCAGTGGGCGGAAGCCTGGCCGGGCGGGTTTACCTCTGGGGAAGGCAGCCCCCTTCCGCCAACCTCACCCCCGGCGCGCCTGTACTGAGCGAAGTCGAGGTAACTGCCACCTCTTTCCAGTCGTCACCCGCGAAGCCAACGGAGGGCGCACTTGAGGGAAATGCTCTCACCGATGCGCCTCAGACGACCCCGCCTCCCACTTCACAACCGCAGGTTCAGCCAGGCCCAACCCCCACCCCTCACAGGATTATCACCTACACGGTGAGGGCAGGCGACAGCCTGTGGAGCATCGCCGCCCGTTTTGGGCTGGACGTGGACACCCTGCGCTGGTCCAATGAAGACCTGGTCCGCAACCCCGACCTGCTCTCGGTGGGCCAGGAGTTGATCATCCTGCCGGTCAAAGGGGCCTACCACACCGTGCAGGAGGGTGAGACCGTGGAGGCCATTGCTACAGCCTACGGGGTGACGCCGACTGCAATCATTGACTACCCCCTGAACGATCTGCAACCTCCCTACCGGCTGAAAGAAGGCCAGAAGTTGGTCATCCCCGGTGGCCGCCGGGAGCTGCACTGGCCCAAACCCGACCTCTCCCCGGACAGTCCCTTCGCCTGGCCTGTGGTGGGGGAGATCACCCAGGGGTACAGTGAGGAGCATCCAGCCCTGGACCTGGGCGCACCCTACGGCAGCCCGGTCTATGCAGCCGGGGCGGGTACGGTGACCCACAGCGGTTGGGCCAGGACCGGCTATGGCTACACGGTCATCCTCGATCACGGCCAGGGCGTGCAGTCCCTGTATGGTCACATGAAGGGCACCTGGGTAACGGTGGGACAAAGGGTGGAACGGGGCCAGCTCATCGGCGAGGTGGGCAGCACGGGCCACTCCTCCGGTCCCCACGTCCACTTTGAGATCCGGGTTGATGGCCAGCGCGTTGACCCCAGCGGCTATCTACCGGCTGCCCCGCCCCATTGAGCGTCTCCACCCGGCTTTGGAGCGTGGACTTCCTGCTCAGAGCCGCCAGGGGAAAAGAGGGTACCTTATGGAGATTGTTGTGCTTTGGATAGGTGCTGTTGTTCTTGTGCCGTTTTTCTGGCTCCTGGGCGAAGGACGCAAAAAGCTTGGAAGTTGGAATCTGTCCGTCCAAGATCAACGGGATTTCTTCACCGGCTTCTTTGGGATCATTATTCTCAATGCACTCCTGTACCCTCTATCCCTTGTCCTCAGAGGGGACAGCACTCTTCCAGAAACGAGGGCTGCCATCTCCCTGGCCCTGCCCTGGGTGGTCAATCTGGCCCTGCTGATCTTTTTCGCCTTCTACCGCCGTTGGATCGCCCAGGGCGCTTTGGCTCTGATAGGCTTCTTGTTAGTCTGGGTTATCCTGGCAGGGGTATTCTTTTTCGCAAGCTGCTTCGTTATCATCATCATCGGTGGTATTCTGGGTTCCTGTTTGGGAGGCCATTAGTACCTTACCGGTGAAATTCTTGCACAGCGGGCAAGAAAATGAACCACAAAGGACACGAAGGACACCCGGATGGGGTCCCTTCGTGACCTTTGTGTCCCTTCGGTCTGGGCCTCAGGGCGAAGCCTTTGGTGTGCCTTTTGGGGTTCCGGCCTGGCCGGGTTAGGGCAACATGTAGGAGATACCTCCATGGAATCTCTCTTTGCTCTTTTGATAAGCGCTTTTGTTCTCGGGGTTCTCATCTTTGCCGGATGGCGCGGCAGCAAGATTTACAGTGATCTGAAGCCGGAAGCCCGGCGAGATTTCCTCATCGGCTTTTTCGGAGCCATTATCCTCAACCTGATTCTGTACCCTCTATTCCTTGCTATCAAAGGAGACAGCACTCTTCAGGAGACGAGGGCTACAGTGGCCCTGGCCTTGTACTGGGTGGTCAATCTGGCCCTGCTGATCTTTTTCGCCTTCTACCGCCGTTGGATCGCCCTGGGTGCTTTGGCCCTGATAGGTTCCTTGCTGGCCTGGGTTATCTTGTCAGGAGTGTTCTTCTTCGTAAGCTGCTACCTTTTCCTTCTTGGGGTGAGCTCCTTGGGCACGATTATGAGTTTCTTTCATCTTTTCCGGGGTTTTTAGACCGCAACTCGACAGGAGATGCCCCATGCACCCAATCCTCCTTCAAATTGGCGGGCTGACCATCTATTCCTATGGTGTCTTTGTCCTCCTGGGTTTTATGGCCTACACCATCGTGGTTTTCTATGAGGGCCGGCGGCGGGGGCAGCCGTGGGGGG
>Ga0068707_1000464_pt1 | contig 26244 bp, 22 predicted proteins | sample YNPNPMetaG_FD_66600 | JGI IMG/M metagenome (GOLD analysis project Ga0068707, IMG submission 66600) | Anoxygenic and chlorotrophic microbial mat microbial communities from Yellowstone National Park, USA - YNP NP MetaG | ecosystem: Environmental > Aquatic > Thermal springs > Hot (42-90C) >... | reverse complement strand
CGCCGCGTCCGCGGGCTTGATCTTCGAGTATCCCCTGCCCTACGGGGCGCTCGAGGCCGGCCTCGACGCCACCGGCCACGTCCGGCTGGTCGCGCAGGACGCCTATCCGCTCGCCGACCCGCTGTACCTCACCTTCGGCGGCTACGTCGGGTTCCGGTTCTAGCTAGCGGACCTCGAACCCCGCGCGCGCCAGTTCGCGGCCGTCCGGAGCGGAGACCACGACGTCGTAGCGTCCCGGGTTCGCCTTGCCGGCCTTGGCGAAGGTCGTGTAGCGCTCCTGCGCCGGCACCCGCAACACCACCCCTTCGCCGGGCGCGGGGCTCCCGCCCGCGGCGACGTACGACACGCGCAGTTCGGTCTCCGCCCGATCCGGATTGGCGACCCGCAGCAGCGCCCAGACCATCTCCCGCGGCGCGTAGGTCGTCGCCGGTTCCGCGCACCGGCGGTTCTCGATCGCGCGACACAGCTCCAACGAGTCAATTCCCAGAGCCGTGCCCGGCGCGACCGGGGCGGGCACGGCCGGCGGAGGCGTGAGGGAAGCCGCCGGTGCGGGCGCCGTCGCTGCCGCGGGCGCCGCGTTCTCGCCCGTGCCGACCTGGAATCGGGCGCGCGCGATCTCCGCCCCGCCGGCGGTCGTCACGACCACGTCGTAGCGGCCGTCCGCCGACTTGGACGCCTTGGAGAACGTCGTGTAGCGCTCCTGGGCCGGCACGCGGAGCCGCAGTCCCTGGCCCGGCGCCGGCGACAGCGCCGCCTGGAGGTAGGCTACCCGGATCTCGGTTTCGGCGTGCGTCTCGTTGACGACCCGCAGCAGCGCCCAGACCATCTCGCCGGGAGCGAACTCCCGCTTCTCGCCGACGCACATCCGGTTCTCGATCGCCGTGCAGAGCGCGATCGATTCCACGCCGAGCCCCTCCGCGGCGCCGGTCTCGGTCAGGAACGCCTGGGCCGGCGGGGCGGTCGCCGCGACGTCCGCGGGCAAGGCGCCGGAATCCGCCGGCGGCTCGACCGGTGGCACGTCGGGCCCCGGCTCGGGCGGTTGGGGGACGACCTCCGCGGGCCCGGCCGACCCGCCGGCATCGATCGCCGGCGCCACGTCCGCCTTCGGCTCGGGCGGCCCGGCGGCGACGTCCGCGGGCCCGGCCGACCCGCCGGCATCGATCGCCGGCGCCGCGTCCGGCGCCGGGGCCGGCGCCTCCTCCCCCCCCTTGCGGCAGTTCGCTCCGACGACGCACAACCCGAGCGCGACGAACCAACCCGTGACGAAACGCATCGACCGCCTCCTTGCCCCCGAGTCTCGTCCCGAGCCGCTGGCCCGGACGAAAGGGGAGCATATCACCGATCGGGGCGACCGCGAGCCAGGGAAGCGGGGACGCCGGCGAGGCACAACAGCGCGAAGATCGCGAAGGCGACGTGCATCGCGGCCACCAGCGGGTCCGCCAGCGCGGGGGTGAGGGGGACCGTTCCCAGGTGCAAGGTCAAGATGACGGTCACGAGCGCCATCGACAGCGTCATCCCGATCTGGCGGACGGTGCCGAGCGCCGCGGCCGCCACGCCGTACATCCGTCGTTCGACGGACGACATGACGGCGTTCGTGTTGGGCGAGCTGAAGAAGGCGAAGCCAGCGCCAAGGATCGCCATCCCGCCGGCGACGAGGGGCAGCGGGGTCGCGCGGCCGACCAGGGCGAGCGCGCCCAGGGCGAGGGCACAGGCCGCCATGCCCGCAGATGCCACGAAGCGCGGCGCCGCGCGGTCGGAGAGCCGGCCGGCCAGCGGCGACAGGGCGGCCTGCACCACGGGCGCGACGAGCAGCAGGCCGCCGGCCTCCTGTGCGCTCAGCCCGCGCGCGACCTGCAGGTAGAGCGACAGCAGGTAGGTCGCAGCGAAGGTCGCCGCGTAGCTGATCAGTGCCGCGAGGTTCGACAGCGCGAACATCCGGTTCCGCCACAACAGCCGCACCTCGAAGATCGGGTGCCGGGTCCGCGACTCGTGCACCAGAAACAGCGCCATCGCCGCGCCGCCGCCGGCGGCGAGCCACGGCGCGCCCGGCCAGTTTCGCAGGAGCGCGACGCCGCCGGCGAGCAGGCCGACCGCGGCCGCGCACAACACCGCCCCGACCCCGTCGAACCGCTCGCCCCGCGCCTCGGCCCATTCCCCGACGAGCCGGGTGCGGGCCGTGAGCCACGTCAGCTCGGTCGCCACCAGCGAGAACAGGAACACCGAGCGCCAGCCGAACCAGTGGGTGAGCAGTCCGCCCAGCACCGGCCCGGCGGCCAGCCCGGCATAGACCGCGGCGGTCTGGATCCCCAGCGCGCGCCCGCGCTCCTGCGGCGGGAAGACGGAGACCAGGATCGCCGGCGCGGAGCCGGCGAGGATCGCCGCGCCGAGGCCCTGCACCGCGCGGGCCGCGATCAGCATCGGCAGCGAGAACGCCGGAATGCACAGCAGCGTCCCCGTCCCCAGCACCGCCGTCCCCGCCAGGAACGTCCGCCGCCGGCCGACGAGGTCCGCCAACCGGCCGAACGGCAGCGCGCCCATCGCGGAAACCACGATGAAGGCGGTGACGATCCAGTTCAGCGCCCCGGCGCTCGCCCGGAATTCCGCCCCCATCGAAGGCACGGCGACGTTGGCCGCCCCGCCCATGAACGGGAAGATGAACGAGGCCAGCGTCGCCACGAGCAGGGCGGCGCGCCGGTTCGCTTCGGACATGCACCCTCGCTCCGTCGCCCCCCGAAGCGCGCGCCCCGCTCGCCGCGCTACAGGAAGAACGTCACCCCGAGATCGACCTCGATGTCGGTCGTCTGACAGTCGTAATCGACGCCGCCGTCCTCGTCGTCCCAGTGCATCGCCGTCGGAAAGTCGAACCGCATCGTGATGCCGATCCAGTCGGCCACCCGTCCGCCGAAGCCGAATCCCGGCAGGAACACCAGCCCGCCGTCCGACTCGTCGTCGTCGTAGTGCACCGGGCCACCGTCATACTCCCAGGAGGCATGCACCAGGTCGAAACCGAGGCCCACGTGGGCGAACAGATAAAGCGCGCCGACATCGACGTGGAGGCGCGCGCCGCCCGCCACGCGAAAACGCCCGGCGTAGACGTCCAAGCCGTCCCCGAGGAAGCCGTCCTCTACGTTCAGTGGTGTGTAGGTGATCCAGCCCTCCGGCCCGATCGCCGCATCCCCCACGCCGAACAGCCAGCCCACCGAAAGCGCCGGGACGAACGAAACATCGACCAGCCCGTCGTAGTACTCGTCCCCCACCGGGAGCGCCAGGCCGAGCGTCGGTTCGAGGAACAGTCCGTCGGTGTCGCCGGCCGCCCGCGCCGACGCGGACCCGGCGGACGCGCGCCAACCCGCCCCGGCCGCCGGCTCCGCCTCCTGCGCCCGCACCGCCGGCGCGACCAGCGCCAGCGCCGCCGCCAGCCACCCTGCTCCGCTGCGCCGTCGCACGTCGCACCTCACAACACGAAGCTCACGGCGAGCGACGCCAGGATGTCGATCATCTCGTCGTCCCAGTCGACCGGATCGTCGTCCCGATCCTCGTCGTGGAAGCCGACCGGGAAATCGAGCAGGAACTCGATGCCGATCCAGTCCGCCACCCTGTAGCCCATCCCCAGACCCGTCACGATCCCGAGCGTCACGTCCGAATCGTCATCGTCCTCCCGATACACCGAGTCGTCCCAGCTCGCATGGACGTAGTCCAGCCCCAACCCCAGGCGCATCAGAAGGAACGCCGAACCGAAACCGACGGTGAGACGCGCCCCGCCGATCAGCCGCAGCCGGCCGAGGTACAGGTCGTCCTCGTAGCCGTCGCCGTGGTGCCAGTCGCTTTCCACGTTCCCGATCGAGTACTGCGCGTCCAGCGCCGGGCCGAACGTCACGCCGTCGCCCAAGGCGAACAGGTATCCCAGGTTCAGCCCGAGCCACAGCGACGGGTCGTACAACCTCTCGTAGCCGCCCTCGGCGATCGGCGCCCCCAGCCCCATCGGGACTTCGAGAAAGAATCCCTCGATCCCGCCGCCCTGGGCCCGCGCCGGCGCCGCCAGGAGCATAACCGTCGTTCCCGAAACCGCCAGCGCCGCCCGCACCGCGGCGCCGCCGCGTGCCCGACTCCGTCGACCGACCTGCGTTCCGCGAACCATGCCGCACCTCCCTGCACCGAGGCATTGCCGTGAGGCCGGCCCGCCTCACGTCGCACCCCTGTCCGTCCGCCTGGTCTTGATACCCGAACCCGGGAACGTCTGTCGAACCCCAAGCACATGCGCCCCCGCGCGGGCCCGCCGACCCCGGGGCAGCCGCGGGCTTTTTCGCGTCGCAGCGCGATTGCCCGGGGCGGGTACGGTGCGGCGGTCGGCGGGCCGAACCGCCGAGCCGCACGGAGCGCACCCGCCGGCTCCGGTCGGATCGCGTTTCCCGGCGGTGGACCGGGCCGGACGGGTCCGGTATCGTCGATGCAGCGACGAAGAGGGCGCCCCGAGCGGCGGCCCCCGAGGAGAACGTCATGCCGCGAATCGTCTGGACCGTAGCGATGGCGGCCGGGATCGTCTCGTGCGGTAGCGGTCCGGCGCCGTTCCCGCGGCCAATGCCGCCGGCGGCGATGCAGGGCGGCGATGCCGGCACCGGCGGCGACGCGGGTGGGGAAGCCGCACCGGTCGGCCGGCGCGACGCTCCCGTCCCGCCCACCGCCCGAGGACTCGTCGACCGGGCGCGGCGCAACCTCCGGCAGCGCATGGCCCTCGGCTCGATCGAGGAAATCCGCGTCGTCTCGGTGGAAGAGGTCGAATGGAGCGATACCAGCCTCGACTGCCCGGACCCCGAGATGACTTACCGCCGGGAGAACACGCCAGGGTTCCGCATCGTGCTCGAGGCGGCGGGCCGCCTCTACGAATACCACTCGGACACGGCGTACTCGATCGTCCTCTGCAAGGATGGCCGGCCCGTGCGCTCGGGGGATTGAGCACCACGCACGAACCGTCCGCGCGGGCGGGGCGTCCGCGTGACCGGGCCTCCAGGATCGTCTTTCGCAAGGGCGACGGCCATCGCCAGGATCCACCGTCGCGTCGTGCGCCTGCCGGTCCCCCTCCTCCTGGCCCGGGAAGCGCGTTCCGGGCGCGAGGCACGGTGAGCACAGGTTCCCGCGCCGAGGCAACGCGCGCTTCCGGCCGAGACCTCCGGCACGACCCCCCTCGCGATCGTCCGGGCCGTGCGGCGACCTTCGGATGGAAGCTCCCCGCCGGAGGCGGTCTTGCGCCGCTTCCGCGGTTCGGCCTAGGCTCGGACCGCGCGGTCGTTTCTCGACCGGTGAGGAGAGTTCCGATGCCGCCCGAGTCCCGTCGTCGCTCGCTCGTCCTCGGCGGCCTTGTCCTGTCGCTGGTCGCCTGCCCGCCCGGCCCGACCACGACGCCGGGCGGCGCTGCGCCTCCGCGCGCGCACGAGCTGCCGCAGGGACCCGGGGCGGCGGAGCCGGAGCCGCCGGGGGAACCGGTGCCGCCGTGGCTGGAAACCGACGCCCTCGCCGCCGCCGGCTGGGAGCCGATCGCGGTCGCTCTTCTGCCGACCGACGACGGGTCCGCGCCGTCCGCGCTGGTGGCCGCCCGTGCTGTCGACGGCTCTCCGGGCGCGTGGCTCGTCGTGGTGCACGGCCGTCCGCCGGCCGAGGCTTCCGTGTTGCGCTTCGCGGGCGTCGAACCGCCGATCCCGCTGTGGCTGCAGCCCGGCGCGCGCCCGGGCGAATGGACGGTCGTGGCCGAGCAGGCGACGGCGGCGGGAGGCGGGAGCGCCAGGTCGCTGCCCGGCGCCTGGGCCATCGAGACGCGCGACCGGCTCCCGCACGTCGAACCGCTGTGGGAGTCGCTCGAATCCGCCGACGCCGTCGCCGCGGTCGACCTGGACGGGGACGGCGTGGTGGAACTGGTGTCCGTCCGCTGGCACGACGCCTGCCCCGACCCGCTCGACCCCCTCCCCTCCCCGGGGCCGGGCTGCGGCCCGCCGCCGCCCGGGGAGATCGAAGGGTGCCGCGACGAGCCGCCGGCCGACCCCTGTCTCCTGCTGCGGGCCTGGAGCGGCGCGAATGGCGTGCCCCGCACCTGGCGCACCGGCCTCCGCGATGGCGCACGTCTCGCCTCGCTCGGCGATCCCCGGCTCGACCGCGTCGCCGCCCTGCTGCTCGCCCTCGATTGCCGATACGTCGACCTGCGGGACATGACGCTGCGCCGGGAGACGGGGTTGCTCGCGGCCGGAGAGGACGACGAGCTGGTCGAATCGGTCCGCTGCCTCGACCCGGCCGCCGGCCCGGTCGGCGCCATCGACCGGCACATCGTGCTGCTCGAGACGGGCGACGGATCGCACTTGCCCGCCGGGCGGGCGCTGTCCCTGCGCGACTCCGCGGCGGAGGCCGGCGAACCCGCCGGACGCTGGAGTCGCGGCTACCGGCTGCTCCCGGACCTCGACGGCGACGGCGTGCACGACTGGCTCTGGCAGGAACGGTCGGAGGCGGGCATGCGCTCCGTCGTCACGCGGGGCCCGGACGGGCCGGTCGCCGGAGCGCTATTCGTCGACGCCCGTGGCGAACTCGTCGAGCGCCTCGTCGTCCCGCCGCCCGGCGGCCACGTCCGCCTCGAGGCGCTCGACTGGCGCCCCGCGCCCGAACCCGCCGCGCTGCTCGACGTGCGGCTGGAGGAACCCGACGGCTCGAGCCGGATCGAGCGCGTCGTCGTGCCGCTCGAATTCCGCTGACCGGCGGGCGGCGTACCCCGCCCCCGGCTCGGGTCCGGATCGGGCCCCGCGATCGGCGCCGCGTCGATGGTCCCGGAGGCCGGCGAGGGCCACGGAACGAACCGACCGGCCGGCCGCGGCCGGGGTGCGCGGTCGCATTGGACGGTGGAGGCGCCGGCCTGTGGAGGCCCGCCGCCGCTTGCCTTGCGGCGCCCGCTGCGGCACGCTCCGGGCCGCCGGCCGGGGCGCCGCCGTGCCCGGGACCGGCGCGACGGGCGCGACGGCGGGCGGCGCGGCGACGGAAGGACGCCGGGGCATGCACGAGGCATCGATCGCGGCGGGGATCATCGACCGGCTGCTCGAGCACCCGCAGCTCGCCGGGCGGCGCATCCGCGTCGTGCGGCTGAAGGTCGGCCGTCTCTCGACCGTCGTGCCCGAGAACCTCGAGTTCGTCTTCGGGGCGATCGCGGCGGGCACGCGCGTCGAGGGCGCGCGGCTGGAGATCGAGGTGGTGCCGGCCCGGGCCGTCTGCCTGGCGTGCGGCCACGCCTTCGAGATCGAGGACCCGATCTTCCTCTGCCCGGCCTGCGCGGCGGGCCGGCTGCGGCTGGAGTCTGGCCGCGAGCTTTCGCTGGAAAGCGTGGAAACCGAGGACCAGGAGGACTGATGGCCCAGATCAAGGTGCTGGAGAAGGTGCTCGGCGCCAACGACAAGATCGCCGCGGACAACCGGCGGCTGTTCGGCGAACGCGGGATCGTCGCGGTGAACGTGATGTCGGGCCCCGGCGCCGGCAAGACCTCGCTGCTCGAACGGATCCTGCCGCGTCTGGCGGCCCGCGCGCCGGTCGCCGTCATCGAGGGCGACATCGCCACGACGGCCGACGCCGAGCGGATCGCGGCGGTCGGCGTCCCCGTCGTCCAGATCAACACCGACAAGCTGGGCGGCGCCTGCCACCTCGAGGCGCTGGCAATCCAGACCGCCCTGGCCGATCTGCCCCTGCAGGGCCTGCGGTGGCTGTTCGTCGAGAACGTCGGCAACCTGGTCTGCCCGGCCGAGTTCGACCTGGGCGAGACGCTCCGCGTCGGCGTCCTGTCGGTCACCGAGGGCGAGGACAAGCCGATCAAGTATCCGCTGCTGTTCCGGCAGATCCAGCTGCTCCTGTTGAACAAGGTCGATCTGCTGCCCCACCTCCGTCTCGACCTCGACCGGCTGCTCGAAAACGTCCGCCGCGTCAACGCCGAGCTGCCCGTGGTGCGCTGTTCCGCCGCGACCGGCGAAGGGCTGGACGAGTTCGTCGCGTGGCTCGAGCGGCACGCGGCGATGTAGGGTCGTCCCCCCGGACCGCCGCTCCCTGGCCCGGGCTCCGCAACCAGGACCGTCCGCCGGTCCGCCGGCGCCGGTTGAACCGCCTCCCGTTCTGGGCTATCCCTCGCTGATCGCGGTCGGGCGCCCCGGGCCCGCCGCAGGAGGAACCGATGAAGTACAAGGTCGCCGATCTCTCGCTTGCCCCGCAGGGGCGGCTCAAGGTGGAGTGGGCGGAGTCGCGGATGCCGGTCCTGATGCGGCTGCGCGAGCGGTTCGCCCGCGAACAACCGTTGCGCGGTGCCCGCATCGCCGGCTGCCTGCACGTCACCAAGGAGACCGGCGTGCTCGTGCGAACCCTGCGCGCCGCCGGCGCCGAGGTGTCGTGGTCGGGCTGCAATCCGCTCTCGACCCAGGACGACGTGGCCGCCTGCCTCGCGGATGAGGGCGTCAGCATCTACGCCTGGCGCGGCCTGTCGGTGGAGGAGTTCTACTGGTGCATCGACCGAACCCTCGACTTCCGGCCAACCCTGACGCTCGACGACGGCGCTGACCTGATCTTCTCCGTCCACAACCGGCACCCGGAACTGGCCACCGGCATCCGCGGCGGCACGGAGGAGACGACGACCGGCGTGCACCGCCTGCGCGCCATGGCCAAGGCCGGCAAGCTGCTCTATCCCGTGATGGCGGTCAACGACGCCGAGACGAAGTGGGACTTCGACAACGTCTTCGGTACCGGCCAGTCCTCGATCGACGGCATCTTGCGCTCCACCGCCATCCTGCTCGCCGGCAAGGTCTTCGTCGTCGCCGGCTTCGGCCACTGCGGCCGCGGCACCGCCCTGCGCGCTCGTGGCATGGGTTCCCTGGTTGTCGTCACCGAGGTCGACCCGATCCAGGCCCTCAAGGCCCGCCTCGAAGGCTTCCAGGTCCTGCCGATGGACGAGGCGGCGAGAATCGGCGACGTGTTCATCACCGCCACGGGCATGAAGGACGTTCTCTGCGAACGGCACTTCCGTGTGATGAAGGACGGTGCCGTGATCTGTAACACCGGCCACTACGACTGCGAGATCCGCATTCCCGACCTCGAGGCCCTCGCCGAGTCGCACCGCGAGATCCGGCCGAACAACGAGGAGTACCGGATGAAGGACGGCCGGCGGATCTACCTGCTGGCCAAGGGCCGCCTCGTCAACCTCGCCGGCGCCGAAGGACACCCCTCCGAGGTGATGGACATGAGCTTCGCCAACCAGCTCCTGGCGCTGGTCCGGCTCCATCGGGAAGGCGACAAGCTCTCCAAGGACGTCCACGACCTGCCTCGCGAGCAGGACCAGGAGCTGGCCGCGCTCAAACTGGAAACGCTCGGGATCCGGATCGACACTCTGACCCCGGAACAGATCGCGTATCGCTCGGACTACGCCGCCGGAACCTGATCCGATTCCCGCCGCGATCGCCGCGGCCGGCAGCGCGACCGGAAGAGCGCCCTCGCCGCGTCCCGGCGCAACGCTGTCCGGCTTCGGGCCCGACCTACGCCGCGTCCGCCGCCGGACCGAACGGGTTCTCGGTGCGGAACGCGCGCTGCCGCTCTTCCCCTACTACCGACAGCATCTCCTTCTCGTCCACGAGGCCCGCGTCGAGCAGCGCCTGCATGTAGCCGTCGGCGTAGCCGGTCGCCCGTGCGATCCGCGCGTAGGCCGAACCCTGGTACCGTGCCAGGAACGCCTCGTGCAGCCGTTCCCGCAGCGCCCGGACCAGCTTCTCCCGATCGATCACCATCCCCGCCTCCCGTGCCCCTTGCCGCCCGCCCGCGGCCTTCGTCCCCGCCTGCGACCTGTGTACGCCCCCTCCCGGGTTCGGTCAAAAAACGCGGAATCCTGCGCGGGTGAGCAGGTATGCCGGAAGCTGCGTCGAACCCGGCGTCGCGGGCGTCCGCGGCCGATTCCCGCCGCGCAGGTCCCGGTGCCGGGGGCCGCGGGAGGACCGGACGGCTGAGCGAGTGAACATCTCGGGGCTGCGGCCCGTCGACGTCCGGGCGTCGCCCCGGTTGAAGCGGAGGGACCGGGGTGCTACAGGGGGGAGGCGGCGCGCGAGCGAAGCGGCCGCGCGGCGGGGAAAGGAGAGCAAGGCGATGCGCAAGGCCCTGGCGATGTCGGTCGTGGTGCTCCTGGGTCTGGAGGTGGCGGCTCCGGCCGACGCCTCGTGGTTCGAGATCTACATCCGGGGCGACGGCGGCTTCGAGTACCTCGACATGACCGCCCTCGACTACGCGGGCGCCCTGGACCCTGCCAACTATGACACCCTGCCTCGCGACCAGCAGGAGATCATCGACAACATGACGAAGAACTACAAGGGCGAGGGGTGGATGGCCGGCGGCTCGGTCGGCGTCCTGCTGCTGGACTTCGTCGACCTCGGCGTCGATTTCCGCCAGTCGGGCCTCTCCTTCGACAGCGGCACGGATGCCGACCTGACGCAGCTGGTGCTGCACGTCGCCTGGCACCTTCTCGGCACCGAGCTGATCTTCGATCCTTCGCTCCTGATGGGGTTGGGCTACTCGTACCTGACCACCCCCGGCGTGACGCTCGAGGGGGGAGCGGCCGTGGCGGGCGAGGAGGTGACGACGAACGGCTTCATCGGCCGCGCCGGCGCGGCGCTCGACATCCGTTTCCTCTCCTGGATGTCGGTCGGGGCGGCGGTGGATTTCTCGTTCCTCTACTTTGACGCGGGGGAGAACACCTCCTGGGGCTTCAACACCGACCTTCTCGGCCGGCTGAGCTTCCACATCTGACCGCCGGGGGCCGCGCGCGCTGCGCCGCGGCCAAGGCGCGAACGGTTGCCGGCTTGCGACCCGGCCCCGGGTCAGAACGTCGAGCGAGAGGAATCCGGGCGGATGTCGTAGCCCGACGCGGAGGCCAGGCTGGTGATCTCGCAGTCGTCGCCGGAGGGCCCGCGTGCGACGATGTCGGCCACGCGCCAGATCTCGCCGGTGCCGGCGGAGACGTTGTTGATTCGCGCCGGCCCGTAGACCACGCGCGGGGTGCCGCCGCAGTAGATCCGCACCATCACGTCCGCGGGGCCGTCCCACGTGTCGTCGTCGTAGTAGTGCACCGCCACGCGGAACAGGTCGCCGTCGTGCGCGCCATCGATGTTGACGTTTTCCGGCCCCCAACCCTCGACGTCGTCGATGTCCAGCCTCGGGTTCGGGCAGCGGCTGCGGGCGCAGGCGGTGGTCGGCGAATCCGGGTAGCCCCAGGCGATGGTGTAGGAGAGTCTCGGGAAGACCGGGTTCACCACGCAGTTCGCGTAATAGCAGTCGTCGGCGTTGAACCAGCCGCTGGAGGGCCGGTTGCGATGGAAGTGCAGGTCGACGTCCGAGACGCTGTCGCCCGGCACCGTCTCGTTCCACCACATCTCCACCCGGATCCCCTGGCCGCGGACGTGGACGACGAAGGTGCAGACGTGGGTCGCGCCGTACGGGTCGACGATCGTGACCGTGATGACGTAGTCGCCGGAAATGTCGAAGTAGACGCGCGTGTCCTCCGCCGCCGGCGACTCGGCGCCGGTCGTCGCCGAACCGGCCGGCGCGGCGACGGTCCAGCTGCAGTCCGCCCCGCCCTCCGGGTAGAAGTCGTCGCAGTGCAGATCGTACCAGCTCAGCGGTGCCGCGTGGTCCTCGGTCGGGCAGTGGACCGACGGCCGGCATTCCTCGAGGTCGTCGACGCAGCCGTTGCAGTCGTTGTCCTTCCCGTCGCACACCTCCGGCTCCGGCAGCAGGCTTCCCTCGCAGGGGCCCCACGAACCGAACTCGAAGCCGGTGCAGACCATCGTCCCGTCCACGCAGCCACCGATCCCGCGCCGGCCGGGCGGCCCGGTAAAGCACGACTGAACCTCCCCGCCCACGCACGCGCACTCCTCGTCGACACGGCCGTCGCAGTTGTCGTCCGAACCGTTCCCGCAGACCTCGGACGGTCCGCAGCCGTCCCCCGGGTCCGGCGGACACGCCCGCGGCGCGTCGGAAGCGGCGTCCGGCCCATCCTCGTGGTCGACGGCGTCGCCGACGCCGTCGACCTCGTCGCCATCCGCGTCCGACGCCCCGGGACGGCACGAGCAGGCTCCTTCGATGCACGTCCCGACCGGGTAGCCCAGCGACGCGCACGCCTCGGCGCAGGTCGTCGAATCGCACCCCGTCCCGTCCAGGCCTTCCAGGACGATCCCGTCGGCGGCGGTATCGGCGCGGTCGAATCGGCCGTCGGTCGGCGCGATCGCGTCGTCGGCCGGCGAGCACCCGAGCGCCGGCAGCAGCAGGAGCGGGGACAGGACGGCGACACCTCCACCCTCGTGCCCGGTGTTCCGGATCATCGCTACCTCCTCGCGCCGGGCCGACCGCGGGAGACCCGCCGCGATCCGGTCCCGCAGAGGAACGATACCGTTCTACCCGCGAGGCGGCAAGGTGGGGCCCGGGCCGTCGGGCGGCCCGGGCCGGAGGAGGGAGGGGAACGGAGGAACGCGGCGTGCGAGGGGGGGAATCCGGGGCCCGGCCGGTCGCCGCCGCGGCCGGGCCCCGCAGGCGGAACGCTAGCCCAGCTTGACGTTGATCTTGCGCGGCTTGGCTTCCTCGCGCTTCGGCAGGTGGATGCGCAGGACGCCGTCCTTGTACTCCGCGGAAACCTTCGTCTCGTCCACCGTGGACGGCAGGACGAAGCTTCGCGTGAACGACCCGTACGACCGCTCGATGCGGTGGTACGACCCGTCCTTGCTCTCCGACTCCGCCTTCCGCTCGCCGCTCAGCGTGAGAATGTTCTCCTGCACCGTGATCTCGACCTGCTTGGGGTCGATCCCGGGCAGGTCGGCCGACACGAGAAGCTCCTTGTCGTTCTCGGCGACATCGACCGCCGGGCACCACCGGTTCGAAGCATCCCCGAACGCGGTGCGGAAGAACGGATCGTCGAACGCCCTGGCCAACTCTCGGAACGGTTCCCATCGAGCGAGCATGGCACACCTCCTTCTTCGCGGGCTTTGGAGCCCGTCTCTTCGCCCTTCTCGACTTTTCTTGTCCGCTGCCCCGGCGCCGGAGCATCGAATCTCGAAGCACCGTGAAAGTAACCACCGCCTCCTCCGTGTCAACGAGACCTCCGCGAAGGGCGCTCGTTCGCGACGAACCCCCGCGCCGGGGGTGAGGGGTGCCGCCGCGACCCCGCGAGTCACCGGCGGCTGCGGCCCCCCGGACCCGACCGCGCGGACGGCCCGGCACCGGAGGTGCATCCCCCCACAGGGGGTGAATCGCGGCGCCGCGCGGGGTCGACGGGTGCATCGATCAGAACACATCCGCAGCCCACCTTTCTGTGACGGGAATCGCGGCGCCGCGCGGGGTCGACGGGTGCATCCGACGGTGCTTCGTGGTATGGTCCGCCGCCGCGGGATCGGGAGCCGCGCGGTGCGGGGGCGGGGGGCATGGACGGGGCGAGCTTCGGAGGCGACGATGAGTCTGACGGAGGTCCTCCACCGCTTTACCGAGCTCGGCGCGGAATGGGTGTTGTGGCTGCTGCTGGGCCTGAGCGTGATCTCGATCGCGATCATGGTGGAGCGCGCGATCGCGCTGTACAAGCGGCGCGGCGACGCCGTCGCGCTCGCCAAGCTCGTGCAGACGCACCTGGACGAGGGTCGTGTCGACGATCTGGTGGCGGCGATCCGCGATCGGCGCTCGGTCGAGGCGGTGGTGCTGCGCGCCGGCCTGGCCCGTCGCCACGAGGGTCCCGCGGCGGCAGAAGAGGCGATGCAGGCCGCCCAGGTCGCCGAACGCCAGGAGCTCGACCGCTACCTCGCGTTCCTCGGCACCGTCGGCTCCAACGCCCCGTTCATCGGACTCGCCGGCACGGTGATCGGCATCATGCGGGCGTTCCGCAACCTCGGCGGTAACCTGCAGGCCGGTGCCAGCTCCACCGTCATGTCCGCCATCGCCGAAGCGCTCGTCGCCACCCTGGTCGGCCTGCTCGTCGCGGTTCCGGCCGTCATCGCCTTCAACTACTTCCAGCGCCGGATCAAGGTCCGGATCAACGACACGCAGGTGGTCGTCCACACGCTGCTCGGATACCTCAAGGGCCGCTCGGCGGCCAAGACCCCTGCCGCCGCCGACTCCAAGGACTGAGGGAGACGACGATGGCCGGTCCCGCCCGCGACGACGACGAGCTGCTTTCCGACATCAACATCACGCCGTTCGTCGACGTGGTGCTTGTGATCCTGATCATTTTCCTCGTCACCGCCACCTACATCATCACCAAGTCGATCCCGATGGACCTGCCCAGGGCCGCCACGGGCGAGCAGGTCGTCACCACTCTGGCGATCTCGCTCGACGCCCGCGGTATCCTCTACCTCGACGGCCGCCCGATCGAGGAGCCGGAGCTGGTCGCCCGCCTGCGCCGGGTGCGCGCCGAGAAGCCCGACGTCCGCGCCGTGATCGCGGCGGACGGCGGCGTCGAGTACCGCCGCGTGATGCGGCTGATGGACCTGTGCCGCAAGCAGGGCATCTCCCGGCTGGCCTTCAACATTCGCCCGGACGACGAGGCGCCGTCCGTCGCCGGAGGGTCCCCGTGAACCGCAACCTCCTCCTGGGCCTCGCCGTCGCCCTGCTGCTCCACGGCGCCGCCGCCCTCGCGTTGGCCCACGCCCAGGGAAAGAGCGACCGCGGGAACGTCTCCGAGGTGGAGGTCGATGTCGAGGAGCCGGACAGGCCGCCGCCACCACCGCCGCCGCCGCCTCCACCGCCGCCGCCGCCGGAGCCGGAGCCGGAGAAGGTCGAGCCGGCACCCGAACCCGAACCGGCGTCGGAGCCCGAGAAGCCCGCGCCGGAGCCCGAGAAGCCCGCGCCGCCGAAGCCGGCTCGCGAGCCCGAGAAGCCCGCTGCACCGCCGCCCGCTCCGGTCGATTTCGGCGACATCTCCGACCACACCTTCGCCAGCGACTCCGACTGGGAGATCACGAACGTCCCCGACAACCCCGACGGGCAAAGCGGCATCGTCGTCGTCGGGGCCGAGAACGTGACGGCGCCCGAGACTCCTCTTCCCCCTCCTCCCCCCGCCCCTGTCGCCGTCCGGACTCCGCGGGGCTCGGACGGGGAAGGAACGGGCGGTTCGGGGAGCGGGTCGGGACGCACACCGGTGTTCCGGCCCGCCACCGACGTCTCGCGGCCCCCCGAGGTGGCCGAGGAGGTGCGGGCAAGCTACCCGGAGGAGGCGCGGCGCGAAGGGATCCAGGGCACCGTCCGGCTGCTCGTGCTGATTCGCAGGGACGGCACGGTCTATCGCGTCCGCGTGCTGGAAGACCCAGGGTACGGCCTCGGCGAGGCCGCCCGCCGGGCCCTCGAACGCTTCCGCTTCCGTCCGGCGCTGGGCCCGGATGGCGAGCCGGTCGACTACCAGATTTACTACACGTACCGCTTCGTCCTGGATTCGTAGCCCGCGCGGCTGGATTCCCCGCCGCGCTTCTGATACTCGATCCGCCGCATGTGCGTTCGTCGCCTCCGCGGAGTCCTGCTCGTGGGTATGGTCCTGCGGGCGGCCGCAACGCCGGTCCGGGCGCAGGTAACCGGTGCGACCGGGGAAGCGCCGGCGGGCGGTGCGGTCGCGATGACCGGCGGTCCGGCAAGGGGGACAACGAGGTCCCAGGCGAGCGCCGCCGCGCAACCGCCGCGACTGGTGCGCGCCGCGGAGGCGGTTTACCCGCCCGAGGCGCTCGCCGCGGGCCTGACGGCCACCGTCCCCTGCCGCGTGACGCTCGACGCCGAAGGCCGGGTTCTGGACGTCGAGGTCCTGGAGCCGCAGGGACACGGGTTCGACGAGGCGGCGGTCGACGCCATCCGCCGCTCGACGTTCGAGCCGGCCTACCGCGGGTCCGTGCCGATTCCGGCGCGCTTCCTTTACCGCTACGTGTTCCGACTCCCCGCGGCCGGGAGGCAGGGTCCCGGCGCGGGCGAGACGGGCGGGGTCCCGGGAACGGCGGTCGGATCCGAGGGTCCCGGCGCGGGGTCCGGGACGCCCTCCGGCCCGGGCGAGTCGCCGCCGGTCGAGGACTTCGGCGAGCCGATCGTGACGCTCGAAGGCGACGTCCTCGATCTCGACGATGGGTCGATCGAGGAGGCGGCGATTTCCGTGACCGGCGGGACGCTGGTCGAGCCGGTGGTGGCGGTGGCGGACGCCCACGGGCATTTCTCGGTCACCGACCTGCCGCCGGGACGCTATCGGCTGCGGGTTTCGGCGCCGGGGTTCGCGCCGTTCGAGGCGGAGGAGGAGGTGGTCGCGGGGCAGGTGACGGTGGTGCGCTACCGGCTGGAGCCGGAGCGTTCCCCGGTCACCTTCGAGACGGTGATCCGGGCGCAGCGGCCGCCGCGGGAGGTGACCCGGCGCACGATCGAGACGCGCGAGATGGCGCTGGCACCCGGCTCCGCCGGCGACGCGCTCAACGCGATCCAGAACATGCCCGGCATCGCCCGGCCGATCTTCGGCTCGGGGATGGTGGTGATCCGCGGGTCGAACCCCGGGAACACGCTGTACTACCTGGACGGCGTCGGCATCCCGCTCGTCTACCACTTCGGCGCGTTCCGCTCGGCGGTCAACGGCGATCTCCTCGAACGAATCGACTACTACCCCGGTAACTACTCGGTGCGCCACACCGGGGCGCTGGGGGGCGTCATCGAGGTTTCGCCGCGCGTGCCGAACCGCGAGCGCTGGACCGGATACGCGGACCTCAACCTGATCGATGGCGGGGCGCTGGTGGAGGGGCCGCTGGCCGCGAACGCCTCGATCGCCGGCTCGCTGCGACGTTCGTGGATCGATGCGACGCTGCCGGCGATCCTGCCGCTGTTCGTCGACGAGGAGGACCTGTCGATCACGGCGGCGCCGGTATACTGGGACTACCAGCTCTTGGCGGACTGGGAGCCGTCGGCGGAAGACCGGCTGCGGTTCTTCCTGTATGGTTCGGACGATTCGATTGCCTTCCTGTTCGGCGAGCCGGTGCAGGGCGACCCGACGATCCGGGGGGCCGCGGCGATGGACATCGGCTTTCACCGGCTGCATGCGGGGTGGAACCGGTCGGTCTCGCCGACGATGGAGAACCGGCTGATGCTCGCCGTGGGCTACAACATCATCCGGTTCGAGATGGGCGATCTGTTCGACGTGACCTACCACATGGCGCCGGTCCAGGTGCGGGAGGAGTTCCTGTTCCGGTGGGGCGAGGCGCTACAGATCACGCTGGGGGTGGACAGCGGGATGGAGTGGTACCTGGCGCGCGCCCGGCTGCCGGACGTGTTCGGAATGGGCTCCACCGGCGGTCCACCGCTGTGCGGTCACGAGAAGCTTGAAGTGGACAGCTCGGGGTGGAACTTCTGGCCCGGGTTTTTCCTCGAAACCGAGCTGCGCCCGGCGGAAGGGTTGCGCCTGATCCCCGGCGTGCGCTTTGACATCGACCCGGACGGGCGGCGGACGGCGATCGATCCCCGGTTCAACGTGCGCTACGAGCTGCTCGAAGGCACCACGCTCAAGGGGGGAATCGGCCTGTACTCCCAGGGAGCGTCGCCACAGGAGACCAGCGAGGACACCGGCAACCCGGACCTCACCCTGCAACGCTCGTACCAGTACGGCCTCGGCGTCGAACAGCGGCTGACCGACCGCATCCGCCTCTCCGTGGACCTGTTCTACAAGCAGCTCGACCGGCTCGTCCGCCAGAGCGACGACGAGATCGTGCGCGACGGGCGGCGGGTCGCGGAGAACTTCGACAACGACTCGTACGGCCGCGCCTACGGCGCGGAGATCCTGGCGCGCTACGAGCCGGACGAGTGGTTCTTCGGCTGGGTCGCCGTGACGCTGCTGCGTTCCGAGCGACGCGACCAGGGTGGGCCGTGGCGGCCGTCCGAGTTCGACCAGATCCTCAACCTGACGCTGCTCGGGTCGTTCGATCTCGGCCGGGGATGGAACCTCGGCCTGCGGTTCCGCGTCGCCCAGGGCTATCCCTACACGCCGGTGGTCGGTTCAATCTTCGACAGCGACTGCGACCAGTACCTGCCCATCGAGGGCGAGCCCAACTCGGGCCGGTTGCCCTGGTTCCATCAGCTCGACCTGCGCGTCGACAAGACGTTCGACTGGGATGTGTTCCGGCTGTCCGTCTATCTCGACGTGCAGAACATCTACTTCCAGTCCAACGTGGAATCGATCGGCTACAACCACGACTACACGCGGCGCACGGACGTTCACGGGCTGCCGATCCTGCCGGCGCTGGGGATCAAGGGGTCGTTCTAGCGGGAAGGAGCGGCGGCTGCCTGGCGGGGACGGAGGGGCGGGGACGACGCCGGATTGAGACCCGCAACCGTCTCGCGCTACGGCTCGGCCTCGAACGTCGACTCGGGAAACGCGGTCGCGGCGTACTCCGCCGTGAGGTACGGGTCCATCGCGGGGTCGTCGAGCACGTGGCGGCAAAGGAACGCGACGGCGAACGTGTTGACGATCGCGAAACCGCGGTCGATGTCGATGCGTCCCTCGCGGGAGCACAGGTCGCTCAGGGTGGGGAGGATCGACGCGAGAGGGATGCGACAGATGTCGGTGAAGCCCATGTGGCTCAGGTTCTCGATGACGACCTTGGCCTTGGGCGGCGGCAGGGCGAGGTAGCACGGCTGCAGGTCGTTGCGGGTGTACTCATCGATCGTCCCGCCCATCAGCATCGTCGGGGCGGTCGTCGCGGCCAGTCCCTCGTCGCCAAACGCGGCGTAGCCGCCGGGCGCCAGTGCGACGGCCGCGCGGACGTCGGCCATCTCCGGCGGCCGTCCGGTGACCAGGCCCGGGGGCCAGAAGCCGACGTAGGGACAGAAGACGTCCCCGGCCACGCCGGCCTCGCAGCGGGCGACGGCCGCGTCGCGATCGACCTCGGCGCCGCCCAGCACGAGCGTCGTGTAGCCGCCGAACGAGTGGCCGGTCACGGCGACGACGGACGGGTCGATGGCCCCGAACAGGGGGCTGGCAGGGTTGGCGTTCTCGTCGTTCAGTCGGGCCCGGACGAAGGCGATGTCCAGCGGCCGGTCGAGGGCGATCTGCGCCATCTGTTCGTCGGACGGATTCTCGAACAGGGTGTTTCCAGCGTGGTTCGGGGCGGCGACGAGGAAGCCGTGGCTGGCCAGGTAGGCGGTGAACGTGAAGGACTGGTAGTTGATCCCCTTGTTGCCGTGCGAGAAGAGCACCAGGGGATACGGCGCGCCGCTCGCGGCCACCGGCAGATCCGGGTACGCCGTATCGTGGAGCAAGGGCAGCGAGGGCAACAGCCCGTAGGTCGCGGGTTCGGCGCCCGGAGGTGGCGGCTCGGCGGGATACCACACCTTGGTCGGCAGGTTGCGCCCGCCGCGGCTCGGGTCGCGCCACAGGAAGTCCCGCACGCCGACGGGATAGGGTCCGCGCTCGTCGGGCGCCGCGCAGCTCCGCGCCCGCCGTGCATCTTCCGCTGCATCCTCGGCGTCCGCGCCGACCTCCGCCTCCGGCGGCCCGTCGGGCCGCGCGTCCGCATCGCCGTCCGCATCGTCCTGCCCGTCACCGGCGATCGCATCGCCGTCCGCGGCGCCGTCGGCGTCCGCGCCTGCGCACGCCGGATCCGCGGCGCAGTCGGGATCGGCGCAGTCCCCGCGTCCGTCCCGGTCATTGTCCACCCGGTCGGCGCACTCGGCCGGAGCGTCCCCCTCGCGCTCCCCGCCGCCCCCGCTGCACGAACACCCGGCCGCCAGCAGGAGCACCAGCACCGTCCACGACGTCCGACCATCGTACCGCATCGCCACCTCCGTCCCACCGCCGATCGCTCTCGCAATTTGCCCCGTTCACGCGTTCTCGGCCACCCGGTCGCGGCCGCCGGCGCCGCGCGGTCCGTCGTGGTCCCGGGCGGCTCTGGATGGCGGGGGGCGCAGCGGCAACGGCGAAGGTCTGCCGGAAGCGGTCACGGGCTGTCCCGACGCGGAGGTTCGCCCCGTTCGCCGGGGGCCGGGCCGGTCGATCCCTTCGTCACCGGCCGGAATGAATCTCGCAGTAGGCGGGGAAATCGGCCGGGAGACCGCTCGCGGAATAGGGCGTCGGGTGCGAGCCCCTTGGATGATCTCGGAAGAACTCGATGGCCTGCGGACCCGACAGGTCGGGGGGAATCGTGTGCCCCTGGCCGTGGTTGCAGGCGATGACATCATGCCCCAGGCCGGTCAGGTAGGCGATCGTCTTCCGGGCGGTGTCGTCGAAGTTGATCAGAAGGGGAAGGTAGTCCGAGGCGCCTCCCCAGGCGACGAGGGCTGTGAACTTGTTGGTGAGGTCGTAGGCGGGCCATCGGACGTAGGGGTAGAGGTTCTGCGTCGGGTCCGAGAAGTATGCTCCGGAGTAGGAAACGATGCTGGCCAGCTCATCGCCCCGCGCGATGGACAGCAGATCGGTCATGATCCCCCCGGCGCTGTGCCCGACGGAGTGGACGCGGTTGTGGTCCACTCCGAACGCCTCGTCCGCGCAGGCCAGGACGTTGTCGAAGAGGGCCACGTCGTCGTTGTCGTCCGGGTTCCACACGAGGATATCCCATTCCAGCCCCGCGGGCGGGAAAAGGTGCAGCGAGACGGGGATGACGCCGACGAAGGGGAAGGAGGGATCGCTGACGAGGTCTGCCAGATACCGTTCGGCTTCCTCGGCGTTGCCTCCGTACCAGTACCAGAAGAAGACGATGGGCCACGGCCCTGGCTCCGCTTCGATGCCGTCGGGCAGAAGGAGGATGAACTCGCGGAGCTTGCCGTTGGCGGGGAAGCCGCGGTTCCGTCCGGGGGAGAGCGTGTAGCCGAGCGAGGGGCAGGTTCCGAAGGGGACCGCGGCGTCGGCCTCCGCCTCCGCGTCGGAGGGGACGTCCTCGCCCGCGCCCGTTTCGACCAGGTCCTCGGCCGTGACATCCCCGTGCGTCTCGCCCTCCGCCTCGGATCCCTCTTCCGCGCCGTCGATCCGGAACTCCTCCTGCGGAGCGTCGGTGTCTCCGGCTGTGTCGTCTCCTCCTCCCGCAATTCCCCAGCACGTCGTGGCGAGGGCAAGAACCGCCGGCGGGACGAAGGGAGGCGTCTCGCGGATCATCTCCCATCATCCTACCGCTTCGTCCCGGGGCGGCAAGGGATCGTCCGCGCCCCGGACGAGTCGTCCTCGAGGCGCCAGAACGCCGGACGCGAGGTCGGGCGTCGCGCGGTTCTCGGGGCAGGCGGGGCCTCTTGACGGGCCGTGCCCGACGGGGTCAACTGCCGGACCGGCGGGAGGCGACGACGTGCGGCGGCGGGAACTGGAGGGGCACCTGGCGCAGTGGCTGGCCGTCGGGGATTTCGACGACGACGCGCTGAACGGGCTCCAGGTCGAAGGGCGTTCGGAGATCCGGCGGGTGGCGTTGGCGGTGTCGGCGTGCGCCGAGGTGTTCGCGCTCGCCGCGGAAGAGGGGGCGGACGCGGTGATCGTGCACCACGGCCTGTTCTGGAAACGCCGGGGCGTCGAGCCGGTGCGGGGACCGCTGCGCAGGCGGCTCAGCCTGCTTCTCTCCCACGAGATCAACTTGTTCGCCTACCACCTTCCGCTCGACGCGCACCAGGAATTCGGCAACAACGCGGTGGCCGCGCGGGCGCTGGGGCTGCGCAACCTGGAGCCGTTCGGCGACTACCACGGGCGGAAGATCGGTTGGAAGGGCGTTCTGGCAGGCGCGCAGAGCCGGGCGTCGTTCGTGGCGCGGCTGGAGACGTTCTACGGACACCGGGCGCTGGTGGTGCCGGGCGGGCCGGAGGCGATCGTCTCGGCGGCCGTGGTCTCCGGCGGCGCCGCGGAGCTGGCGACGCAGGCGGCGCAGGAGCGGCTGGACTGCTTCGTGACGGGGGAAGCGGCGGAGCACGTGACGTACCTGTGCCGGGAGCAACGGGTGAACTTCGCGGCGCTGGGGCACTACGCGACGGAACGGGTGGGGGTGCGGGCGCTGGCGGAGCGACTGCGCGACGAGCTGCGGCTGGAGGCGTTCTTCCTCGAGGTGGAGAACGAGGCATAGGGGGAACCGCGGGGCCGAGCGACAGGTCGGGGGCGGAGGAGCACCCGGGGCGGGAGCCGCAGGGCAAGCGGCCTGCCCGCCGCGGCGGCGGGGGCACCGGTCGGTGGTCTAGCGGCGGCGGGGAAGTAGGCCGAGGAGACCGAGGCCGAGGAGGCCGAAGCCGAGGGATGGCGGCGGGGCGCCGGGGACCGCGCAGCCGCATCCGGTCCCGACTTCATTCCCGTCCGACCGCAGGGAGGGGTCCTCCGGCTCGGGATCGGGATCCACACAGACGCCTTCGACACAGGCCAGGCCCGGCGGACACTCGGCGCCGTCGTCGACCGCACCGTTGCAGTCGTCGTCGATGAGGTTGCACTGTTCCGGCTGCGCGCCCCGAGCGCCTGCGCAGCCGGCCCAGGTGCCGTCCACGCAGGTCTCGGTACCGGCGATGCAGGCACCGGTGTCGGTGCCGCACGGCCGGGTCTGGCCGTCGATGCACAGGCATCCCGGGTCGGTAGCGCCGTCGCAGTCGTTGTCGCGACCGTCGCAGGTCTCGGCGACCGGGCCCACGCCGCCGCTGCACTCGCCCCAGGCGCCGTCGACGCAGGTCTGAGTTCCGGCGCGGCACTCGCCAGCGTCCAGGCCGCAGGCGCGGACCTCGCCGGTGACGCAGGCGCAGCCCTCGTCGACCACCCCGTCGCAGTCCTCGTCGAACACGCCGTCGCAGGTTTCGGGTTCGGGAAGCTGGGCGTCGCAGGGGAGCCAGACGCCGGCGGCGCAGGTTTCGAGGCCGAAACCGCAGGCCGAGGAGCACTCGCGGGCCAGATCCTCGTCGGTCGCACCGTCGCAGTCGTTGTCCAGCCCGTCGCAGACCTCCTCGGTGACGCGGCGGGCGATCGTGTCGAGCGCCGCTTCGAGGGCGGAGGTGTCCTCGGCGCGATAGTAGCAGGGATTGGGGGTGGTCGGCGTATCGCCGGCGGGGTCGCAGCCTGGCAGGGCGGTGCCGCTTTCCCAGGCGAGGCGGTTGAGGACCAGGGCATCGACGCCGTCGCCGAAGCCGACGACGTAGAGGGTGGTTCCGGTGGCGCGCAGCGCCTCGGCGGCGTCGAGAGGGTCGAAACGGGTGGCGTTGTCGTAGGGGACGCAGTACTGCCAGCCGTCGGTGACCAGGACGGCGGCGCGTCGGCGGGACGGGTCGGACAAGGGGGGGTAGGAGGCGGCGACGTCGAGCGCTTGGGCCATGGGGGTGTAGTTGCCGGAGGTGGGAGGTGGGGTCTCCAGGTAGCGTGCGATGGCGGCGGCGTTGCCGGGCCCGACCTCGACGTCCACGCCGGCGACGCTGCAACGGTCCGGATTCGGGAAGACGAGGAGGCCGAGGTCGATGGAGCTTTCGTAGCGGGTGGAGATGGTGGCGACCGCGGCGCGGGCGGCGGCCCACTTTGTGATGCCGGAGGGAACGCGGCCGGTGATCATCGAACTCGATTTGTCCAGGATCAGCAGCAGGGACGGAGCATCGCACTGCGCCGTCGCCGCATTGGGGACGGTGGCGACTCCCAGGGTCGCCAGGAGGGGGAGGAGGTGGATCGCACGTGCCATCGGTTCCTTGCTCCTTCCGTCCGCGCGTGCCCGCGGACCCGAGAGGGAGTAGCAGCCGGCGTGCCCGTTCCACGCTCGGTTTGGCCCTCGAAAGGACTCGCGTTTTCCGCGGGATGGCGGGCGCCTGGCGGCGTCTGGCGGCGCACGACGGGGCCCGCTCCCCCCGGGACTGGGGGGTGGAGACCCCACCCTTCCCGGCAGGGTGCGAACGGGTGTATGGTACGTCGCTCCGGCCGGCGTTCGGCGGGGCGCCTCGCGCAGGGGACCGGACAGCGGAGGCGGTGCGATGGAAGTCCGCAGGCAACGCGTCCTGGCCGAGACGGTGCAGCGGTTGATCCACCGCGGCGCCATGGGAAACGTGCGCAAGATCCTGGCGAAGACCCACCCGGCCGACGTGGCCTCGATCTTCCCGTCGCTGGTGCTGCACGAGCAGCGGAAGGTGTTCGACCTACTGGAAAACGACGCGGCGCGGGCGGACGTCCTGGTGGAACTGAAGCCGGACGTGTACGTGCCGTTGTTGCAGAGCTACGAGCCGGCGGCAGTGTTGCCGGTGCTCAAGGAGGTCGAGGCGGACGATCTGGCGGACATTCTGGGGAACCTGCCGGAGGAGCAATCGCGGGAGATCCTGAAGCGGCTCGACCAGAAGGAGACGGAGCAGGTCGAGGACCTGATGCGGTACGGCGAGGACACGGCCGGCGGCATCATGAACCCGCATTTCTTCGCGCTCGACGGGGATACGACGGTGGAGGAGGCGATCCGGTCGTTGCGGGAGAACAAGGACACCGAGGACGTCGAGATGGCGTTCTACGTGTACGTGGTCAACGGCGTGCAACAGCTCGAGGGGGTGGTTTCGCTGCGCCAGCTCGTGATGTCGCCGCCGGGAGCGCGGTTGCGCGACATCATGATCCACGAGGTGATCAGCGTGCGGGTGGACATGGACCAGGAGGAGGTGGCGCGGCTGGTGGCGCGCTACAATTTCCTCGCCGTGCCGGTGGTGGACCAGTCGAACAAGATCCTCGGGATCGTGACGGTGGACGACGTGATCGACGTCCTGCGCGACGAGGCGACGGAGGACATCCTGAAGATGGCGGGGGCGGGGGGGGAGGTGACGGAGACCGCTTCGTTCTGGAGCAACCTCCGGGGGCGTTTTCCGTACCTGATGGCGAGCTGCGCGGGCGGGATTCTGGCGGCGCTGGCGATGACGCCGTTCCGCGAGCGCTTGGGGGAGTTCGGCCTGTTGGCGCTGTTCCTCCCGGTGGTCTTGGGGATGGGGGGCAACGTCGGCACGCAGTCGTCGACGATCGTGGTGCGCGGGCTGGCCGCCGGCGTGGTGCAGATCGGCCGGTCGGTGCGATCGGTGGCCCGGGAGTTGGCGGTCGGCCTGCTGCTCGGGACGGTGTATGGCGCCGTCGTCGGGTTGGCGGCGAGCGGCATTGCCGGCGGGCTCTACTACGGCCTGGTGGTCGGCGGGGCCCTCGCCGCCTCGATGGTGCTGGCGGCGCTGGTGGGGGCGCTGGCGCCGCTGACGCTGGCGCGGCTGCACCTCGACCCGGCGGGCGCCACGGGGCCGGTGGTGCGCACGGGCGTTGACCTGCTGAGCACGGTCACCTATTTCGCCCTGGCCGTGCTGCTCGCCGGCGCCTTCGCCGGCTGACCCGGCCGTTCACCGGAAATCCCGGGAGAGCTCTGGGGCGCCGGGGGAGCCCAGTTCGCGGAACCGGACGCCCCGGATGGTGAGGACGCCGTCGCGGCGCTGAAGCGGCCCCTCGACGATCAGCGCGGGCGCCGAGACCAGCCGCGCGCGGTCCGCCTCGTAGCGCGTCGGCGTCACCACCACGTTGGCCAGTCCCGTCTCGTCCTCCAGGGTGAGGAAGAAGAACCCCTTGGCCGTCGCGGGACGCTGGCGCACCACGACGAGCCCCGCGACGGCCACCCAGCACCCGTCGGGCCGCTCGACCAGCTCCGCGGCCCGCAGCACGCCGGCGCGCGACAACGCCAGACGGCGCAGCCCCATCGGATGCACCCCGACGGGAATCCCGCTCGCCTCGTAGTCCGCCCGGGTGCGTTCCGCCGTCGTCATCCGCGGCAGGGGGCAGGGGGCGGCGAGCCCGGACTCGGCGGCGGGTCGAGAGCAACCTCGGCGTCCGGCACCCTCCCTTTCCGCCGATTCGACCTCGTCGCAGCGGTCGTCCTCGGGGATCTCCGCACGGCCGTCCCACAGCGGTCCGTCGCCCCGGGCCAGCCGGCCGACCTGCCACAGCGCCTCGCGGCGTTCGAGACCGAAGCATCCGAGCGCTCCCACTTCGGCGAGGGCGTCGAGCTCGCCGGCGCGGAGTCCGGTGCGGCGTGCCAGGTCGCCGGGCGAGGCGAACGGCCGGACGCTCCGCTCGTCGACGATCCGCCGGCCGGCCGCGGCCCGCAGGCCGCGGACCCAGCGCAGGCCGAGCCGCAGGGCGGGGCCGCGGGGGGAGCGTTCGAGCGTGCAGTCCCAGCCCGAATGGGCCACATCGATGGGGCGCACCGTCACGCCGTGGCGTTGGAGGTCCTTCACGAGGGTGGCGGGGTGGTAGAACCCGAGCGGCCAGGCGTTGAGCAGGGCGCAGGTGAAGGCGGC
>Ga0068707_1000460_pt1 | contig 26302 bp, 21 predicted proteins | sample YNPNPMetaG_FD_66600 | JGI IMG/M metagenome (GOLD analysis project Ga0068707, IMG submission 66600) | Anoxygenic and chlorotrophic microbial mat microbial communities from Yellowstone National Park, USA - YNP NP MetaG | ecosystem: Environmental > Aquatic > Thermal springs > Hot (42-90C) >... | reverse complement strand
GCGACCTCGGGGGATCCACGACGGACCACCCCGGTGAGGTCCCCCCATCGCCTCCAGAGCGAAGCCATGTGCCTCAGTGCGGGCAGAATGGACTCTTCCGAGCGGGAAGAGAGGATGGGGGACAACCCTTCGGGGGTCACGAAGCCCCCGTCCCGATCCTCCAAAAGACCCAGGGCCACCAAGGCGTGAAGGAGGATGTCCAGGGCCCTCTTGTCCAGCCCCAAGGCGCTCGATGCCTCGGCACTGGATCTGGGGGTCCCCTCTAAGGCCGTGAACAGGTCCAGCTCGGCTGCGGTGAGGATCAAATGGCTCACTTGAAAGGCCCTGGCCGCCTCCATGATCCTCTTCGAACTCCATGGCCCGTCCACCGAGTCCACCTCGCCCGAAATCCCGCGCCGAGTCCCGCCGAAGGGCCGCGGCGTCTGCCGCCTCTCGCAGGCCGCAGACCGACCGGAGGAGAGTCGCGGGGCCCCCCTGGGGCCCTCCTTTGGCTTCCTTGGTGCGCCGTATTCTATCCGTTCATGGTGGCCTTGGCAATGCCTTGCGGAAGCGATCCACCTGGGACCGGTAATAGCCCTCACGGCCCGCTGCATGGGCCAGCGCCTGCAGCTCGGTCTCCAGGGCCTCATCGCACAACCCATTCACGAAGTAAGCCTCCGCCAGGGTGTCGAGGATGTGCGGAGAGTCGGGACGAAGACGGCGGGCCTCCAAGGCGAGCCTCAGGGCGTCCTGCGGCCTGAAAAAGTCCCCCTCGGGTGCGGTGGCGTAGAGCCACGCCAGGTTGTTCAGGGCCTCGGGATTTCGCGGGTCCAGCTCTATGGCGCGCCGAAGCGCCTCCTCGGCGGACCTCATGTCACCCCTTCGGAAGGCCAGGGTCCCCAAGTCGAACCAGAGCCTGGGGTCTTCCGGAATCTCCCGGAGCCTGCGCTCGATGACCGATTGGACAGCCGCCATGGTCCAGCCTTCGCCCCACTGGTACTTCCTCCATCCCACCGTCCCGCCCGCCAGCGCCAAGAGGCCCACAAGATAGCACAGGACCATGACCCGGACCTTCCTGTGATGTCTCCTCATCATCTCGGGTCGCTCCTGGCACAGGCGCATGAAATCGATCCTCTCCTGGATGCTGAAGTGATGCCAGTTGGGCAGCAGCCTGGCCACCAGGCCCGGGCCGGAGACCTTCTCGAGCGCCCTTATCATCGGCTCGGAGCTCCCCTGTATCTCCAGGGCGTTGATGTCCGACTGGCGCTCGAAATTCCTGGAAAAGAGCCCGAAGCCGAAACGGAAATAGAGGACCACGAGGAGCACCGACGGGACGGTGACCAGCAGCGAGACCAGAGTGGAACCGGCCTCCGGTCGGCCCATCCAGACCTCCACCGGGAGCCCTCGAGCCTCCATGGCCAGCGCCCCCACTGTCAGCAGCCAGGTGGTCCCCTGGAGACACAGATCGAAGAGCAACATCAGGCCCAACATGAAGACCAGGTAGAAGGGCATGTGGAGGTGACGGGCGTGCCCCATCTCGTGGGCCATGACCGCCTCCAACTCCTCGTCGTCCAGAGCCACGAGGAGGGCGGGGGTGATGAGCACGTACCTCGACCTGGGGAAGACGCCGAGGATCCCGGCTGTGGACCACGAGCCATGAAACAGGTCCCAGAGCACTATCCTGGCGTAGCGGAAACCATGCCGATGGAAAAACGCCCTCAACCTCTCCCCACGAGGGCCTTCAGGCAGGGGGGGGCACCTCCACAGCTTGATCAACAGGACCGGGAAGGCCCAGGCCAGCGCCACCAGGAACAGGACAAAGGCCGCCATTCCCCACAGGAGGTCTTCCTGAATATGCTTGGCGATACCCGGCCAGAGGAAAGAGACGATGTCAACCGCAACGAGCACCCCGAGCCAGGGAAGCATGATGGCGAGATTGAACCTAGCCTGGGAAAAGATGTAGCCCCAGAGGCCAGAGGCAAGCGCACGGCCGCGCCGGGCCTCACCAGCCCCCTCCCCCAGCCGCTGGAAAGATGGATAGGAGGCCCCCCAGGAGGCCATGAGTAGCAGCAAGAAGGGTGCGAGCCCCAGGAGGCTCGAGAGGGACTGCGGACCCTCTATGCCCACCAGTGCGACGCACAAGGCCTTCCACCGAAAGAGGTAGAGGGTCAAGGCATAGAACCCCACCGCCGTCACCGTGTACCTCTGGAGCAGGGAGGAGTGGAGCAACGAGAGGGTCTGCGCCGCAGGATAACCGGACCGAGCGCGCCTCGCCCACCTGGCGAATCCCCATCGGACGAGACCGTAGAAGATGACCACCACCGCGAGGGTCTGCCAGAGGATCTCGCCCCAGTGCGACGTCCTGCCTCCCTGAGCCGGGATATACAGCTCGTAGAGGAGAATCGCCGCCACGAAGCTGATCAGATTCGAGTACATCGCCGTCACTCGGTCCCGAGGAAGGGCCTCTCCCTAACCTCCCTCCTCCGGCATCCAGCGGGACGGGGCTCCACCCGTCATTCAACCCCTAACCTCTTCTCCATTTCCTGGAGCACGACCAGGTACCGGTCCCGAAACACCAGCTCCTGGGACTTGAGGAGGCCCCGGCAGATGGCGATATGCGGACGGATATCTATCCCGTACGGGTCCATGCCCTTCTGGATCCCCCGATCCAGGACGAGAAGCGCATAGAACATGGAAAGACCGGCCAGCTTGGGTGAGCGCCTTCGAAGGTATCCCTGTCCACCAAGGGTGTTGAGGAGGTAAGCTGCATAATCGTAAAGGACCTTGTGGGTCACGAAGGCAGCCTCCCCGGCGCACTGCTCCCTGGTGACGAGCCATCGGTACAGGGCCATGGCCGCGGGCTCCCCGAGGCCCTCCTCCCGGAGCAGTATCTCCCTCAGGAGATCCATGCGGGAGCTGCCGAGGACGCGAAAGAGGTGAAAGGCATTGGAGAGGACGGCCTCCTGGGTGAGCGACTCCCCCGAGGCCACTGGCAGGTGCGTTGCCAGATCCTCGACTACCTTCTCCAGCAAGGCGAAGCTCCCTCCGGCCGGTCCCTTGGCCTTGACGTAAGCCCTTGAATCCAGCGCCCAGCATATGGCCAGGAGATCCTCCTGCACCGAGTCGCAGTCCTCGGGCGAGAAGAGGTCCTCTGGCCATTGAGGGGAGGCCCCCGTGAGCTCCCTCCATTGGCGCTGGGCCTCGGTGGTCTCAGGCGAGACGGGGCCCCCTGCCCTCCCCTCTCGCCCCGCCCGGATGGCCTCGGTCTGTTTGCGGCATTCTGCCAGCCTCTGTTCGACCAAGGATTGACACAGCAAGGGCAGTAGGTCCTCCCTCTTCCACCACAGCCCGACCATGCAGAGCGCCACCAGGGCCAGGATGGTCCATGGCAACCATACCCCCGATCCCCGCCTGGCGGCCCGCTCCGTGGACCCTTTCATCGCTTCATCCCCTCCGGCCGATGGCCTGCCTTGGCCACCGAGCCGTCACTCGAAGGAGTCGGAGAAGAGATTCCTGAGAAATGGGATCAGACCCTCCAGACCGCCTCTCCCCCGCATGGCACCTCCCGCTCCCCAGCGGCGCTCCTGGGTCTCCATGCGCCGTCGCACACCCTCGGCCTGGAGCTGAGCCATGAGCACGCGCTCCTGCGGCGGCTTCCAGTTGACGAAGGCGCGGATCTTGGCCAGCTCTCCACGGTCCAGCCAGATCCCTCCGCATGGCTCACACCGGTCGATGATGACGCCGCTGGAATAGGAGTAGACCCCCTTCTTCATGGCCTTCCCGCAGGCCGGGCAGCTCAAGGCGGACTCCTCCCACACGGCCGGCTGAGGCGCAGGGCCCTTCACGGACATCACCGTCGCAGGAGGCGGCTTCCGAATGGCCTCTCGGAAGACATCACCCCCGATCCAGAGCCCCCCGCACTCCGTGCACATATGGACCTCCCACCCCTCGAGGTCGTCTACCCGGAGCTCCCGATCCCGACACCTGGCGCAAAACATGACGTGTTCCCTTCACGCATCCCGGCAAGCCTTCATTCCAGCTCCCTGATAGTGGCCCTCAGTTCCTGGATGCGCCTGCGGTTTTCCCGAATGGCACGGCGGTTTTCCCTGCGGACCTCGCGGGTGGACTGGACGTCCCGCTCGATGGAATGGATCCGATCCGACACCTCGCGATATGCCGGGCCCAGAGGCCCCCTGAACCGCTCCGCCAGGTCCCGTAGCTTCTTCACCATGGGGGCGGCGGCAGCCAGCCGGTTGTCGACGCGCTCGAGGCGCTGGAGCACGAGCATCATCCGCTCCCGCCTCTCCTGAAGCCTCTCGCGGAGCCGGCGAAGCCCGGGCCTCCGTCCCTCCTTTTTCAACCGGACCATTTCCTCCATCATCTGCCTTATCTGAGTGCTGATCCGAACCAACTCCCCGTGCAGGTTGCGGCTCGTCTCTAGGGCATGGCCCAGCCTCTCCTGCATCTTCTGGGCTACCCTGGGGAGCACCCTGGGGACCATTTTCATCCGCCTCTCCCTCCACCCTTCCCAGAATCCCGGGGAGCCGTCGAACGGCACGGGCTTGGCCAGCGCCAGGCCGTACTCGGCCTCCACGGCCTGACCACGGGAGACTGTCACTTCCTCGGAGTCTGCCGACACACGAACCTCTCCCTCCTCGACCCCCACAAGGGTAGTGCCATCGTCGAAGGAGGCGACCTCGAAGCGAGTCCCCCTCACACCTGCCACCACCATGGGGGTCTCAACGTGGAAGGATCTGGCCTTGGCCAGGCGGGCCACCTTGCACCAGAGCCGACCGAAGAAGAGGCTCACCGAGGAGGTGGAACCCTCCGTGAGCCTGCTGTCGTTCATCTTGACCTGAGAGCCGGACCTTACCACCAGCTGGGAGCCGTCCGCCATGGCGATCTGGACCTCGGAGCCCTCCTCGGTCCTGGCCACGTCCCCTCCATACAACAGCTCCCCGAGGAGCAGGGGTGTCTCTCTATCCTCCTCGGCCTCCCGCTGCACCCACGCCCTCCCTTCTACCCGGATCACCTCGCCCTCGGCCTCACCCTTCAATGCCCCGAAGCAGGGCCACGCCGAGTCATGAAGGATGAAGACGGCCAGCAAGAGCAGGGGCGCCGTCCGATAGCCCTTGGGACACAACGCCTTTCCTCCTCGGGACGAGATCTCACGGTCAGATGATCTCAGAATTTCGGCCCTGAGGCAAGGCGATGGGCAAAGACGGGGGAGTTGTGTTAGAATCGAAGCAACTCCACGGCGCCGGGGCGGCCGCCGGTGGGCTTCTCGCAGCGAAAGGGGAATTACGGGAAATGGAGGCCGAGTTTCCGCAAGGGCGCCCCCTCTTCATAGGGAGCCTGCCCATGAGGGACCATCCCGGGGCCCTCCGGGAGGTCCTGGCCAGGACCCCCGAGACTCCGCACTGGGTGCAACTCCCAGCCAATCCGAAGGAAGGCTTTCTGGTCCAGTTCTGCGAGGGCCTTCCTGGGCTGCGGGACGGGACCGCGCCCTTCATAGAGAGCGGTTCGGACGCATTCCAAGGAGAGATCCTCGCCTTCTATGAGGAGTACCTGAAGGTCACGGAGGGGCACCTCGACCTGGAGAGGTCGCGATTCAAGGTGAGCGCCGAAGCGGCCCCCGGTCTTCACCTCCTCGTCGAGGCCATCAGGGGGCGGAAGACCTTCGTGGTGAAGGGACAGACCAGCGGCCCTCTGAGCGTGTTGCTGGGGATCCGCGACGAGGCGGGACGGAGCGCATATTACGACGAGCGGCTCCGGGACGCGGCTGTGAAGCTCTTGAGCCTCAAGGCTAGATGGCAGGCGCTTTTCCTCGGGCAGGGCGGCAGGAGGGCCATGGTGTTCGTGGACGAACCCGCCATGGGCGCCTTGGGTAGCTCGGTCTACATCGGCGTCGACCAGCAGGAGGCCTTGGCCTGCCTGGGCGAGGTCCTGCGCTCCGTCCGCCAGGCCGGGGCGTGGTCCGGCCTCCACGTTTGCTCCAACGCGGATTGGGGCGTGCTCCTCAGCCAGGAGCTCGACGTGATGAGCTTCGACGCCTTCTCCTATTTCGAACGAGTAGCCCTGTTTTCGGAAAAGGTGGCGGCCTTTCTGCGAGCCGGGGGGATGCTCGCATGGGGGATCGTCCCTACGACACCGGAGGCCCTGGAGGGGGTGGAGGCATCCCAGTTGGTCTCCATGTGGTTGGATCAGGCGGAGGGACTGTCCCGTGGGGGCCTCTCGGTGGAGAAGATCTTGAGACAGGCCTTCATCACGCCGAGCTGCGGTCTCGGTGGGCTCCACCAGCAACTGGCCGCCAAGGCCATGGACCTCACGGTGGAGGTCTCCAGGCTCCTTCGGAGGAAACTGGCCCCCTGATCCTCACCGGGCTCGGGCGAGACCACGCCGGTCCCGGGCGATCCGTTGAATCCAGAGACCGAGGACTCGATGCGGCCAAGGGCCTCCGAAGCGAGGATTCGATGGGGCAAGGCGGCGACCTCTTGCCCGGTCATCGACCGCCTCGCATGAGGGCTCCCCTGGCAGGAGCGACTATCATCAGGCGCGGAGCTCCTGGATGCTGTAAAGGGAGTTGCGCGTCCGGAAGTGGTCCTTCAGGACATTCACCACCGTGGCGGACCTGAATATCCCGCCCCCCTCCAAGTAGAGGGTATAGCTCTTCCCCACCTGAGGAGGGGATTCCTCCCAACCGACCAACACCCGGTCCTTGGCCACGGCCGCCTCCTCCCTGCCGGTCACCTTTCTGATCTGGACCCTTCGGAGCCCCGCCCCTTTTCCCACGAGGCGAACGATGTTGGAGGCCAGCCTCTCCACATTGTAACAGACCAACTCCCCGAGCTTCCTGTCCTCGAGACGTCGCCCCAGGGCATCCTTAACGCCCACCAGGTCGGCGAAGTGCTCCCCGAAGTCCTCCTTTTTCCCCTCGGACATCCTCGAGAGGATCTCCAGCATCTGGGCCAGCTCCGCCAAGAACCTGTCGCTTTGCCGCCGCGGCTCCCCGCTGCGTTTGTCCTCCGCGGGGCCGAGCTGAACCCTTTGTTTCCGCAGATGTCTCTCGATCCTCCTCTCATCCTCAGGGGCGATCTCCTTGAACTCCGCTTCCACGAAATAGGTCTCCTCGGGCCCAAAGGCTGCCTTCTCGCAACGCGCGATCTGACCGATGGCCCGGATGGGGGGTTGGTCGGCCTCGAGATAGATGAACATGACGATCCGAGTCTCATCGGGTAGTGTGCCCCCCTTGTCCATACCGTATGCCTCCAAGACCTCCCTCTTGGCCACGAACCGAACGGATCTGGCGGTGATCTCCTCCACGGCCGTGTCCGTGGCCCCGGACAACGTGTCCTCAGGGCTCTGGATGGCGAATTTCAGCTTCAGTGCTTCCATGGCGCCTCAGCTCGGCCTGGCCCCCGGATCGGCACCCCCGGAGGGACTCCGGCGGGCCTCCGAGACCCCTTGGCAGACCCTTTTGGCGGCCACACAAGGCGCCTGTGTCCGCCATTCACGGGGACCCATTAAATCCGAAAGGACCCGGCGTGTCAATCAAGGGGAGACTGGCCGGTTGAAATAACCGAGCTTCACCTCGGGACAGGCCTCCACGATCCTACGGGCCATCTCCCGGATGCCCATGGCCGCCGAGTCCCCCCTGGGCACGGCCCCCAGGTAGACATCCGGGTCGATGCAGAGGTTCTTGAAGTGGATGAAGTCCAGCTCGGTGCGCCGGATCAACCCGAGTAGTGCCTCCCACTCCTCTTCCTGATCCGAGACCCCGGGAAATATCAGGTAATTGATCATGGTGAAAAGGCCTCGCTCCCGGCACAGCCCTATGGAGCGTTCCACATCCGCGAGGGAGAAGCCCCTTGGTCTGACGTAGGCATGGAAGACCTCGGGGCGGGCGCTGTTGAGGCTTATGCGGACGGAATCCAGTCCCGCATCGGCGATGGACAGCAGTTCACCGGGCAGGCTCCCATTGGTGTTGAGGTTTACGGTCCCCCGCGGCGTCCGTCCCCGGATCTGCCGGACCGCCTCCCGGATCAGCGCGGCCTCGGTCAGGGGCTCCCCCTCGCACCCTTGGCCGAAACTCACTATGGGATCCGGCGCGGACTCCAGGTGCGGGACCGCCACCTCTACGATGTCCCGCACCTCCGGTGTGAATCTGATCCTCCGGTGGGCGGCCGGACACGAGCCCCTCGGCTGGTGCGAAAGGCAGCCGAGGCATCTCGCATTGCACCTGCGGCTCACGGGCAACGGCGCCTCCCACCGCCCCAGAAAGAGGTTCTTGGCCGCAAAGCAATGGTTTCGGACGGCGCAATGCCCCAGGTGGCGAAGCAGGGGGTTTCCCTTGCACTTTCGCAGGCGGGCCTTCAGCAGGGGCAGCATCACCTCGTCGTCGAAATTGCGCGGGTCCCAACGAGGGTTCTCCTCCACCCGGAAGGCGCATGCGGCGTAGCCTGAATCCGTGAAGCCCACGGCCGTGTAAGCCCAAAGCGGCAGGACGTAGTCCTTGCCCGATGTGTCAGCAGCGGGGAGCATCGTCCTTGCATAGCCGGGTTCCAGGAAGGCGGCCACCGCCCAACAGCGCACGCTCTTCCGCCCCACCTTCGCCTTTGCCAGGGTGACCAGTCGGCCGCTGTGCGGATCCAGACCTATCGGCGGACATCCGGGAAGGTAGAAGATCCGGCTCATCTCCGGCAGGGGGATCCATTCCTCCAGGGGGGGCAGGAGCTCCCTCTCCCCGGATCGGCCTACCGCCAAGAACTCCGGGTGATCGTAAATCCGCCCGTCTTCGTCCGCGAAGAGGAGCCTCGGATATCCGGCATCAGCCCCCAGCCCCCCACCGCTCATCCCATCCCGCCTCCCTGAAAATCTCGCCCCTGTCAACGACGATGAATCCCGCGGCAAGAAGTCCTCACCCCGGTGGATCCCGGAGCCTGCCGCCGAGCGCCATCCGGTGTCGGCCCCAATGACCCGCAATGGCATTTTCCGACTTTCCGCGAGATTGTCAAATGTCTCTTGGGGCCGCTCATGAGAATCCAAGTCGATGGGGCCTGTTCCGAGATCGTGTGCTCGCCACGAATGTTTCTGTGACGAAGGCCCGTGGGTTCGGTTATAATTTCTCGGGAAAGGGCTATGAGCTGGAGTGCAGGTCTCGCGCCCCATCCCGGGAAAGGTGAAGTTGCGAAGGTTCAGGTTCATCGACCACACGGGGGATCTGGGCCTCGCCGTCTTCGGCGAGACCCTGGAAGGGCTTTTCGTCCACGCGGCAGAGGCCCTCTTCCATGTCCTGACCGATCCCAGGAGGATCCGCCAGAGGCAGAGCCGGGACCTCGCACTGGAGGCCGGGGGTCTCGAAGAACTCCTGGTGTCGTGGCTGGGCGAGCTACTCTTCCTGTTCGAGACCGAGCAGCTCTTGTTCAGGCGCTTCGAGGTGCGGCAACTGGAGGGGCGGCACATGGAGGCGACGGCCTGGGGGGAGCGATACGAGGAAGGCCGGCACCCCATCAAGACCCTCATCAAGGCCGTCACCTTCCATCAGTTGCGGGTCGAACAGGTGAGGGGGAGATGGCGGGCCAGGATCGTCCTGGATCTGTGAGTCTCCCTCGGGCGTGCCCGGTCGTTCGCTGGAAGATGTGCGGCCCAAGGTCCCGAAATAGGACGGGCAACGGACAATGGTCTACGGACAGGATGCAGTCGACTGTGAGGGGGAAGGAGAATGAGCGAAAAAGTCCCTGTGAAGGTTCAGAGGATAGATGATTGGCGCTGGAGGATCCCTCGCGAGGGGAAGATGCGGACGGAAGGCCTGGTCTATGCGGATGACAAGATGATGAAAGAGATCCAAAAGGACCAGAGCCTGCTCCAGGTGGCCAACGTCGCCACCCTCCCCGGGATAGTGGGGAGATCCATGGCCATGCCCGATATCCACTGGGGGTACGGCTTCGCCATAGGCGGCGTGGCTGCCTTCGACTGCTCAACCGGCATAGTCTCCCCTGGGGGCGTGGGATACGACATCAATTGAGGTGTGCGCCTGATGCGCTCAGGTCTGAGCCGCGAGGAAGTGGAGAGCGAAATCAGGGCCCTGGTGGATGCCTTGTTCTCCAACATCCCTTCGGGGGTGGGGTCCCACAGGAAGGACCTCAGGCTCACCGACAAGGAGCTGGGCAAGGTCCTCAGCAAAGGGGTGAACTGGGCTCTGGAACATGGGTACGGCACCGCCGAGGACCTGGAGCATATCGAGGCCGGAGGTCGCATTCCAGGGGCCGACCCCGAAAAGGTGAGCCAGAGGGCCATGGAGCGCGGCCGGGGGCAGTTGGGCACCCTCGGCTCAGGCAACCACTTCGTGGAGGTGGGATACGTGGAGGAGGTCTATGACGAGGAAGTGGCCAGGGCCATGGGTTTGGAGAAGGGCCTGGCGACGGTGCTCGTCCACACAGGGTCTCGCGGTCTGGGGCACCAGGTCTGCGATGACTACATCAAGGTCATGCTCAGGGCCTCCGGCAGGTACGGGATCGAGCTTCCCGATCCGCAGCTCTGTTGCGCCCCCGTCGATTCGGCCGAGGGCAGGGATTATCTGGCCGCCATGGCCGCAGCGGCCAACTTCGCCTTCGTCAACAGGCAGATGATCACCCACTGGGTCAGGGAGACCTTCGAGCAACTGTTCAGGAAAGGACCGAGGGGGCTCGGCCTGGAGCTCGTCTACGATGTGTGCCACAACATAGCGAAGATAGAGACGCACGAGGTGGACGGAGAGGAGAGGCTACTTTGCGTGCACAGAAAAGGGGCTACCAGGGCCTTCCCACCGGGCCACCCGGAGGTCCCGGACGCGTACAGGCATATCGGTCAGCCGGTCCTCATCCCAGGGGACATGGGGCGTTGCTCGTATGTCCTGGTGGGGACAGAAAGAGGTTTCAGGGAGACCTTCGGCTCCACGTGTCACGGGGCCGGCAGGGTGATGAGCAGGCACCAGGCCATAAAGGCCGCAAAGGGGCGGTCCATCGCCAGGGAGCTCGAGGGAGAGGGCATCGTGGTCAGGGGGGCGAGCAAGGGGACCCTCGTGGAGGAGATCCCGGAGGCGTACAAGGACGTAACCGACGTGGTAAACGTGGTCCACGGGGCCGGCATAAGCCGCAAGGTGGTCAGGCTGAGACCGCTGGGTGTGATCAAGGGGTGACGAGCAGGGGACGGGGGGCAATACCGGACGGGGCCGGCCAGAAATTAAGGGGGGTCAAAACACGAGGTAAGCCTTTTGGAGCTCCTCGTCTTTCAGGAATTCCATCGTCGTCCCGTGGAACCTGATCTCTCCCTTCTCTATGATGTAGACCCTGTCCCCCACCGACGTGGCGAACTTGAGGTTCTGCTCGGAAAGGAGGATGGAGATCCCCTCCTCCTTCAACCGGTGGATCCGCCCCCTGATGGCCTTGACCACGAGCGGGGCGAGCCCCTCGGAGGGCTCGTCCAGGAGCAGCAACTCCGGGTTTCCCATGAGGGTCCTGGCTATGGCGAGCATCTGCTGCTCCCCCCCCGAGAGCTGTCCCCCCTTGCGGCGTGCTAGCCTCGAGAGATCGGGAAACAGGGCAAAGACCCCATCCATGGTCCAGCCCGTTTCAGGCCCCTGTCGGATCTGCCTTCCTACCATCAGGTTCTCCACCACGGTCAGATCGAGGAAGATCCTCCTGTCCTGGGGCACGTAGCCGATCCCTCTCCGGGATATCTCGTGGCTCGGTGCCCCCCTGATGGATCGACCCTTGAAGAGGAGTTCCCCGCCCCTGGTCTCCACCAGGCCCATGATGGCCTTGAGGGTGGTGCTCTTGCCTGCCCCGTTTCGCCCCAGGAGGCATACGGTCTCCCCCTTTCCCACGGTCATGCTCAAACCGAAGAGCACATGGCTCATGCCGTAAAAGGCATCTATCTCTCTCAGCTCGAGCATCTCTCATCTTCCCCCAGGTAGATCCTCTGGACCCCAGGGTCCGACCTGACATCTTCAGGGGCTCCGTCCGCGACGACCCTTCCCTGGTGCATGACAGTGACCCTCTGCGCCACGGAGAAGACCACATCCATGTCGTGTTCCGTGAACAGGACCGTCAGACCTCTCTCCGTGGCGATCTCTAGGACGAGGGCCATGAGCGCGCCCCTCTCCCCCGGGGCCATCCCCGCTGTCGGCTCGTCCAGGAGGAGCAGCTGCGGATCGTTGGCGAGGGCCATGGCCAGCTCAAGCTTCTTGAGATCCCCGTAGGAAAGGTGCCCCGATACCTCCCCGGAGCGCTCCTTCAAGCCGACCCTCTCCAGGATGAGGTTCACCCTCTCCTCCCCCTTCTTGCCCTGGAATACATAGAACTTTCCGGTGAGGCCGAGGTGGGAGAGGACTGCGATCTGTACGTTCTCGAAGACCGTCTTGGAGGCGAAAAAGGCCGGGACCTGAAAGGTCCTGCTCACGCCCCTGCGCCAGATCCTGGGGGGAGGCATGGAGGTGATGGACTCCCCTCGCAGCCTCACGGAACCAGCATCCGGCCTGAGATGGCCCGTGAGGAGATTGAAGAAAGTGGTCTTCCCGGCTCCATTTGGCCCGATGAGGGCGCGGACCTCCCCTTCCCGCAGCGACAGGGTAAGGTCGTCCACTGCGGCAAGGGCACCGAAGGACTTTCTCAGGCCAGAGACCTCCAGCAACTCAGACTCCAACTAAGCCCTGCCTCCCTCCCGGTGTCGGCCCGTGTATCCCGTTATGCCCTGAGGGAACATCAGGACGAGACCGGCGAGTATGCCCCCCAGGACGGCCTGCCAGTATTCCGTCCCGGATGTGATCACCGTGTCGAGGAGCTTGAACACGCCCGATCCGATCAAAGGGCCTGCAAAGGAGTGCATACCCCCCAAGAGTATCATGATCAGTGGTTCGATGGACTTGACCACGAACAGGTAATCCGGAAAGACGCTCCCTTTTTGAAACACGAAGATGACCCCAGCCAAGCCGGAGAAGAAACCGGAGATGACGAAGGCCACGAGTTGGTAGAGCCGCACCGGTATCCCGATGGATTCGGCCCTGGCCGGATTGTCCCGCAGGGCCCGGAGGGCGGCCCCGAAGGGAGACCTCACCACCATCCACACCGCACAGATCCCCAGGGCTGCGAGGCCCAAGGAGAGATAGTAATACCCGAGCGGGGTCCCCAAGGGACCGGTGGGCCATATCCCCAGAAGCCCGTTGTCGCCCCCCGTGAAATCGTACCACTGAAGAGCGATGGTGTAGAGGATCTGGGCGAAGGCCAGGGTCAACATGGCCAGGTATATGTGGGAGAGCCTCACACAGAAGAAGCCGAATATCAGCCCGGCGGCCCCTGCCACACATGGCGAGATCAAGAAACAGAGCGACATGGAAATCTGAGCCTTCTGCAGGAGCAGGGCCGATGTGTAGGCCCCGAGGCCGAAATAGGCCGCGTGTCCGAAGGATACCATCCCCCCGTATCCCCAAAGGAGGTTCAGGCTCGTGGCAAAAAGGCCGAATGCGAAGACCTCCCCCGCCACCACGAGCCAGAAACGGCCAGCCCACAGAGGCAAAGACAGCAAGAGGGCCCCTCCCAGCAGCGCTGCCGCATAGAGCCCGCGCGACGGGCCCAGCGCCGCCCCTCGCGGGGGGGGCGCCCCTCTGATCTCGGCCATTGGTCTGCCTGCCAGCCCCCACGGCTTCAGTATCAGGACCACCGCCATGAACGCGAAGATGAGGACGATGGAGATGCCGGGGACGATCATGATCCCCACGGCCTTGAGGATGCCGATGAGGATGGCCGCGAGCAAGGCGCCGGAGAAGCTCCCCATGCCGCCCACCACCACCACTACGAAGGCCTCCACGATGACCGCGGTGTCCATGCCCGGGGATATGGCCATGACGGGCGCGGCGAGGGCCCCCCCCAGCCCCGCCAGCCAGGAGCCGAACACGAAGACCCCTGTGAAGAGTCGCCCTTGGTCCACCCCCAGGGCCGCCACCATCTCCCTGTCCTCTGTGGCGGCCCTGATGAGCATCCCCCACCTGGTCCGGTAGAACACCCACCACAGGCCCAGGGTGACCACCGGACCCAAGGCCAGCACCAGGAGGTAGTAATGGGGAAACTGTTGGCCCAACAACGTGAAGGATCCTGAAACCTGTTCCGGGACGGGCACGGACTTGTTGTCCGTGCCCCACACGGCCTTGACGAGGTCGCCGAATATCAGCACCAGTCCAAAGGTGAGCAGGAGCTGGAACAGCTCCGGCGAGCCGTATATCCTCCTCAGGAGAAGACGTTCGATGATGTACCCGACCATCGCCACGGCAGCCGGGGCCAAGATCAGGGATACCCAGAACCGGGCCTCCCATGGCCCCAGGGCCGCCATGAGGCTGTAGGTGATGTAAGAAGAGAGCATGTAAAAGGAGCCGTGGGCGAAATTCACTATCCTCGTGACCCCGAAGATGAGCGTCAGACCGGACGCTATGAGGAAGAGGAACATGGCATTGGTGAGGCCGGTGACTACCTGCACTGTCAGGATCTGCAGGAGTTGCATGCGGGAGCTCCGGGGAGGACCATGGGATCTTCGGGACAACCCCCGAGATCGGGGGATCGGGACCCCTCACACCCGATTCAGGAAGGCGATACGGGAAGCCGCCTCAAGGTCTCTTCACCTCTGCCTCATCTTCATGACCTCTTCCTTGGAGGGAAGGACCTTGGAGCCGTCCACGTAGTGCCACTCCACCATGATGCCGTGACCGCGCTGCGGGTCCAGCTTGGTGGTCCCGACCCATGCCCCGAAAGTGGACTGGTGGTCGAAGGAGCGGAATTTCACCTGGCCTATGGGGGTGGGAATGGCCAGATCCTCCAGGGCATCGATGACCTTCTCCGTATCCGTGGTCCCGGCCTTCTCTATGGCCGCAGCCAGAGAGATCATCGTGACATATCCCACCAGGGAGCCGAGCCGAGGAGGTCTCCCAGTCCGTTTCTCATACGCCGCCACGAAGGCGTCGTGCTCCGGGCTCTTGATGGCATAGTAGGGGTACCCTGTCACCAGCATGCCCTCGGGTGCATCCTTTCCCAAGGGCTCGATATACTCAGGCTCTCCCAGGAGGATGCCGACCACGAACATCTTGCTGAAGAGCCCGAAGTCCCTGGCCTGTTTGACGAAGGAGATCCAGTCAGAGCCGAACAGGGAGGTGAAGAGGGCCTCGGGCCTCGCCTGGATCACGCCGGTGATGTAAGAGCTGTACTCCCCTTCTCCCAGCTTGGGCCAGTACTCCACGACGCTCTCCACGTCGGGCCTCAATGCCTTGAGGCTTCCCCAGAAGCCCTCCCAAGACTTGCGCCCGTATTCGTAGTTCGGGCCGATGTTGGCCCATCTCTTGTAGGGCAGTTTCGCTGCCTGCTGGGCGAGCATGAGCCCTTGCTGGTAGGTGTTCGGCCTCACGCGGAAGACGTATCTGTGCCCCTTCTCCCAGGTCAGGGCCTCCGTCAAAGGCTCCGAGGCCAAGAACATCACCTTGTTCTTCTTGGCGAACTCGGACACGGCGAGCCCCACCGCCGAGGAGAAGGTCCCCATTAGGAATGCGACCTTCTCCTGGAAGAGGAGCTCCTGAGCGTGCTTGACCCCCTCCTCCGGCTTCATCTTGTCGTCCCTGAAGAGGACCTCGATCTTCCTCCCCCCCAAGAGCCCGCCTCTGGAGTTGATCTCGTCGACGGCCAGAAGTATGGCGTCCTTCATGGGCGCGGTGAAGGTGGCGGCGACCCCGGTATACGAGTTGATCTCTCCGATCCTGATGCTGGGCTGAGAGAAGCCGTCGCTCAAGCCCGCCAGCACGAGCCCGAACACGATCCCCGAGAAGATGATCCTCTTCACCGCCGACCTCCTGCCTCCTCCTGTTGCCTCCATGCTCCGCCATCCCCGCTATGATTTGTCACTGTCCTCAGCTAAGGACTGAACGCACCCCGATCAGGGCCCATCGATAGCCTCCAGGTCTAGCTCCTCGACGATCCTCACCCCTTTGGCCTCCATCTCCCTCAGGGCCTCGGCAATGCCCTCCGGCGCAACCCCCCTGCACAGCCCCTCCACCACGACCACATCGTACCCCATGGCCGCGGCGTCCAGGGCCGTCGCCTTGACGCAGTAGTCCGTCGCGATCCCGTAAATGAAGAGCCTGCGGACCCCGTTGATCCTGAGCACTGCGTCCATCTCCGTCCTGTTGCCGCCGTCGTCCTGAAACCCGGAGTAGCTGTCGAACTCCTTTAGCTGCCCCTTCTTGACCACGGCCAGAAAGAGATTGTTGTCCACCAGTATCCTGGCGTTCTGCGTGCCTTGCACGCAATGAGGGGGCCAAAGGATCTGCCGCCGCCCGTGGAGCTCCACGGTCTCGAAGGCCTTCTTTCCAGGATGGCTGGTGAAGAAGGATACGTGGTCGGCAGGGTGCCAGTCCTGTGTCGCGAAGACAGGGCATCCCAGGATGCTGAGCCTTCGTGTTGCCTCTTGGACCTCCTCCACATAGGCCTGGTCCGTCCCCGCAACGGCCAACGAGCCCCCCTTCCACTCGGTAAAGTCGCCCTGGAGGTCCACCACGATCACGCCCGTTCGCTTCATGGAGATCCACTTCCCCCTTCCTGGAGGCGACGCCTTCCTGTTTTGTCTCAATGTACTACACCGGAAGGCCGGCCGAGTCAACAAGCGCGCCCCCGGGAACTCGGAGTTCCTTGACGTACTTCGAGGCCCTTTCTTATACTCAAGGCGGAAGAGAAGGCCGTCGCCGGTCCATGAAAGGCCGTGAGGAAATCGATCTTCGCCATTGCCCCGATGAAGACCGGGGTGGAAGGTCTCGGGAAGTGGAAGCGAGCGAAGAAGCCCTCGATCTGGTGCGGAAGCGAAGGGATACCAGACCAGTGCGCCTGGGCTCCGTCACCGTGGGTGGAGGGGCCCCGGTGACGGTTCAGTCCATGACCAACACGGACACAAGGGACGTCGCCGCCACGGTGGCCCAGATCCAGCGTCTCAAGGCCGTGGGGTGCGAGATAGTCAGGGTGGCCGTCCCGGATGCGGAGGCGGCCCTGGCCTTGGGCAAGATTCGTCGTGCCATATCGCTGCCGTTGGTAGCGGACATACACTTCGATCATCGCCTGGCCCTGGAGGCGTTGGCCCAGGGCGTGGACGGCCTCAGGATCAACCCGGGCAACATCGGCGGCCCCAGGAAGGTGCGCGAGCTCGTCCGCGCCGCGAAGGAGAGGTCCGTCCCCATCCGGATCGGGGTCAACTCTGGATCCCTCGAACGCGACCTCCTGGAGGAAGAAGGGGGGGTCACTCCCAAGGCCATGGTGAGGAGCGCCCTTCGCCATGTGCGAATCCTGGAGGATATGGATTTCAGGGCCATCAAGATCTCCCTCAAGGCCCCGGACGTGAGGAGGACCTACCAGGCCTACATGATGATGGCGGCCCAGGTGGATTATCCTCTGCACCTCGGGATAACGGAGGCGGGCACCCCCATGTCCGGGGCGGTCAAATCGGCCATCGGCATAGGCCTGCTGCTGCGTGAAGGGATCGGGGACACTGTCCGTGTCTCCCTCACCGGGGACCCCGAGGAGGAGGTGAGGGTGGCCTACTGGATACTGAGGTCCCTCGGGTTGCGGAACAGGGGGGTGGAGCTCGTCTCCTGCCCCACCTGCGGCCGGACCGAGGTGGAGCTCATCCCGGTGGCGGTGGAGGTGGAGCGACGGCTGGCGCACATAGACCTCCCGCTCCAGGTAGCCGTGATGGGCTGCGCTGTCAACGGGCCGGGGGAGGCCAAGGAGGCGGACCTGGGGGTGTGCGGGGGCAAGGACAATTGGCTCCTCTTCCGCAAGGGGCAGGTGGTGAGCAAGGTCCCTCCCGACCGGGTGGTGGAGGTCCTGGTGCGCGAGGTGGAAGAGGAGGCAAAGTCCAGGGGATGGTCCCCTGGGCCGAGCCCTCGTGAGGCTGTTTGAGCTCTCGGAGCGCCTCAGATCAGTGACGAACCGGAGATGACATGCGACTTTCCAAGATGTTCTTGCCCACTGAAAGGAGGGACCGCGCCGAGGCCGTGGTGGCCAGCCACAGGTTGATGATCCGCGCAGGGATGATCCGGCAGCTCACATCCGGGGTCTACTCCTATCTCCCCTTGGGCCTGAGGGCCGTGCGCAAGGTGGCCCGGATCGTCAGGGAGGAAATGGACCGGGCCGGCGCACAGGAGGTCCTGCTGCCGGCCCTTCAGCCCGCCGATCTTTGGCGCGAGAGCGGCAGATGGGATCGCTTCGGCCCGGAGCTGATGAGGCTCAAGGACCGAAACGAGAGGGAGTTCTGCCTGGGACCCACCCACGAGGAGGTGATCACTGACCTCGTTCGAAGGGAGGTCCGCTCCTACAGACAGCTCCCCGTCAACCTGTACCAGATCCAGACCAAGTTCCGCGACGAGAGGCGCCCCCGATTCGGGGTCATGAGGGGGCGAGAATTCACCATGAAAGACGGCTACAGTTTCGACGCCACCGAGGAGGGGGCCGAGGAAAGCTACAGGAGGATGTACGAGGCCTACTGCCGGATCTTCGAGCGGTGCGGCCTCCGTTTCAGGGCCGTCGAGGCGGACACCGGGGCCATAGGAGGGAGCTTCAGCCACGAATTCATGGTCCTGGCCGACTCGGGCGAGGACGCCATCATGATCTGCAACGAGTGTCCCTATGCGGCCAACTCCGAGCGGGCGGAGGTGGCGGCGCCGGTGATCCCCCCCATCCGCGAGGAGCCGCTGCCCCTCGAAAAGGTCTCCACTCCAGGGATGCGTACGGTAGAAGAGGTGTGCGGGTACCTTGGCGTGGGTCCGGAAAGCCTGATCAAGACGTTGATATATCGGACCGAGGGCGCCCCTGTGGCGGTGCTGGTCCGCGGGGACAGGGAGGCCAACGAGGCGAAGATTCGGAGGGCCGTCGGTTGCTCCGATCTGGAGCTGGCGGACGAGGCCTTGATCCAAAGAGTCACAGGGGCCCCGGTGGGCTTTGCTGGACCGGTGGGGCTCGGGAGCGGGTCGCCGTGGGGGAGAATAGAGATCCTGGCGGACCAGGAGATAAAGGGGATGGCGAACGCGGTGGTCGGCGCCAACGAGGCGGACGCCCATCTGATCCACGCCAACAGCCCGAGGGACTTCCAGGTGGACCGTTACGGGGACTTCCGGCTGGCTGTGGCCGGCGATCTCTGCCCGCGGTGCGGACACGGGGTTTTGGAGCAGTGGAGGGGGATCGAGGTAGGCCACATCTTCAAGCTGGGGACCAAATACAGCGAGGCGATGGGCGCCACCTTCCAGGACGAGGGGGGCGTGGAACGCCCGATGATCATGGGGTGTTACGGGATCGGGATAGAACGCACCGTGGCGGCGGCCATCGAGCAAAACCATGACGAAGACGGCATCATCTTTCCCATGGGTATCGCCCCTTTCCAGGTGATCGTGCTGTGCCTCCAACCGGAGAGGGCCGAGGTGATGGAGGTGTCGGAGTCCCTGTATCGAAGGTTGCTGCAGGCGGGGGTGGAGGTCCTGCTGGATGACCGGCAGGAACGCCCGGGGACGAAGTTCAAGGACGCCGACCTCATCGGGATCCCCCTGAGGGTGAATGTGGGAGAAAGGATGGTCGGACAGGGGAAGGTGGAGCTGAGACATCGGGCTACGGGGCAGGTGGAAGTCCTCGCCGTGGACGATCTGTGCGAACGCGTCATGGAGATACTGGGTGATCAGGCTTAACGACATCCTCGACCGGGTCACGGAGTACGATCCGGACGCGGACGTGGGGCTCATCGAGAGGGCCTACGTCTTCTCCGCGAAGGTGCACCAAGGGCAGCTCCGCCTTTCCGGCGAACCGTATCTCATTCACCCCTTGGCCGTGGCCGGGCTATTGACTGACCTCCGACTGGATGCCGGGACGGTGGCCGCAGGGCTCCTTCACGACGTGGTGGAGGACACCCGGACCACGCTTGCCGAGATCCAGGAGATGTTCGGACAGGAGATCGCCGAGCTCCTGGACGGTGTGACCAAGCTCTCCCGAATCACCTTCAGTTCCCGGGAGGAGCAGCAGGCGGAGAACTTCCGGAAGATGATCCTCGCCATGTCGAGGGACATCAGGGTGGTCCTCATCAAGCTGGCGGATCGCCTTCACAACATGCGCACCCTCCAGTACCATGCCCGCGAAGATCAGGTCCGCATCGCACGGGAGACGCTGGAGATTTATGCGCCCATCGCACACCGCCTCGGCATCACCTGGATAAAGAGGGAGCTGGAGGACCTTGCCTTCCGCTTCCTGGAGCCCGAGGCCTACGAGGAGACCGTCAGGAAGGTCCAACAGGCCAAGGTGGAGAGGGAGGATTACATCCGAGAGGTGGAGGAGATCATACGGAGCGAGCTCCGCTCCCACGGCCTGAACCCGGAGGTGAAGGGGCGATTCAAGCATTACTACAGCATCCACCAGAAGATGCGCAACAGGCAGCTGCCCTTCGAGGAGCTCTATGACCTGCTGGCCTTCCGCGTCATCGTCAAGAACAAGGCGGAGTGTTACGAGGCCCTGGGTTATCTCCATGCCCTGTGGCCCCCGATCCCCGGGAAGTTCAACGACTACATCGCAGTGCCCAAACCCAACGGCTACCAATCGCTGCACCTAACGGTCTTCGGCCCTCGACAGAAGCGGATGGAGATCCAGATCCGGAGCGAGAAGATGGATCGGATCGCGGAGGAGGGGATAGCGGCCCACTGGCGGTACAAAGAGGGGCGCATAGTCCAGGATCATGACGACGAGAGGCTCGCCTGGGTGAGACAGATCCTGGACTGGCAGCAAGAGCTCGCGGACCCCAAGGAGTTCCTCGACATGGTGAAGGTGGAACTCTTCCCCGACGAGGTCTATGTCCTGACGCCCAAGGGGACCGTGAAACAGCTCCCCAAAGGGGCCACCCCTGTGGACTTCGCCTATGCCATCCACACGGAGGTCGGACATCAGTGCGTGGGCGCCAAGGTCAACGACAGGCTCGTCCCCCTCAGATACGAGCTTCAGACCGGCGACGTGGTGGAGATCATCACCCAAGCCGACCACAGGCCATCGAGGGATTGGTTGAAGTTCGTCAAGACCTCGAGGGCCAGGACGAAGATCCGCCAATGGATAAAGACAGAGGAGCACAACCGTTCCATCGCGCTGGGCAGGGAGCTTTGCGAGAAGGAGTTCCGTCGTCAGGGGCTCAGCATGTCCAAGCTCCTCAAGGACCCCAGGATGGAGGAGGTCACCCGGGAGCTCGGGTTCGAGGACGTGGAGGACCTCATCGCTGCGGTGGGTTACGGCAAGGTCTCTCCCCGATCCTTGGTGGGATGGTTCACCCCGACGCCCGAGCCGCCCCCTGCGGAGGAAAGACCGCCTTCGCCTCAGGTCAGGCAACTGCGCGGCAAGCCCAGGTCCTTCAAGAGCGGGGTGACGGTGAGGGGGATCGATGAGGTGCTCGTGCACTTCGCCAAGTGTTGCCAGCCCGTGCCAGGGGACGAGATCCTGGGGTTCATCACCAGGGGGCGCGGGGTCACGATCCATGCCAGGGACTGCGGCAATCTGCAGCTCTTCGACCCCGATCGTCTGATACCGGTCGAATGGAACGAGGATCAGACCGCGGCACACTCGGCCCGGCTCAGGGTGGTCTGCAACGACAAGAAGGGGATCCTGGCAGCCTTGGCCAGCAGCCTGAGCCAGTCGGACGTAAACATCACCCACGCGCAGGTGGACACCACCCCGGACAAGAGGGCCGTGTGCACCTTCGAGGTCGAGGTGAGCGATCTCAAGCAGCTGGAGGGCGCCCTGAGCGCCATCCGAAGGATCCAGGACGTGTTGCTGGCCGAGAGGGTGCGCGCCTGAGGGTCCGTTCGGCACCAAGGGCCCTCTGTCTCTTGTCGCGCGGCCTCAGACTCGTATCATCCCGAGCCGCCTCCACCGCAGGATCCGCTCTTGCACCAGGAGCTGCCCTTCCCACTCACCGTCCAGGGACCCCGAGTCCTGCATGGCACTCAGTAGATCCAGGAACCAAGGTTCGAGGGGCGCAGGGGACAGGTGGAAAAGCGGCGTGGCCGGGAGCGGAAGATAGATGTGGGCGTGGATCTTGGTCCTGCCGAGTCCGATGAGACGCTCCATCAGGCGCAGGCTCTCCAGCCGATCCTCGAGGGTCTCACTAGGAACCCCGAAGATCATGTCCACGTGGGCGATGAGACCCGCGGACACCACCCTCCGTACGGCCTCCACAGCGTGGGCCACCGTGTGCCCCCTCCTCAGGGCTCTCAGGACCCTGTCGCTCCCGGACTGGGCCCCGATCACCAGGGTACGATTGGAGCAGTAGTTCAGGATCAGTTCCAGGAACTCCTCCCTGACCCCTTCGGGCCGCACCTCGGATGGGAATGAGCCGAGATGGACCCGGCTCATCCCGGCGTCACGGCACGTCCGAAGGAGGACCCGCAGCGACTCCCATGGGGATCCGCCACTGCCGGGATCCCTGTACGCGGAGGCATCCGGGGCGATGAAGCGGGCGACGGTGCGCCCCATCCGGCGCGATTCCCAGAGATAACGTCGGATGGATTCCATGCCCCGGTGGCGCACCGGAGGCGGATGAATACGGGGGGTGAAGCAGTAACCGCACAGGTGCGGACATCCCCTGGATATCTCCACCGGGGCCATCCAGTTGAGACGAAGGGACAGGGGCAGCGCCGCATCCAGGTTGCAAACGGATGATCCTCGCCACAGCGGCGGTGCGCCCTCAGGACATCCTTTCCCTGCCCACCCATCCAGGAGCCGCGGAAACACCTCCTCCCCCTCCCCCACCACCACGGCCTGGAAGCCCAAGGCCAGCGTCCCCTCCGGGTCCGCTGTGGGGTGAGGCCCTCCTGCCACGAGCAGGTCTCGTGGACGCAGGTGCTGCCTGATCTGACGCACCTCGTCGGAGACCTCCCCCAGTTGGGGGGTCATGAAGGAGTAGGCGAGAAGCACCGGCGAGTCCCCCTCCAGGGCAGCCAAAGCCTCCTCGAGGCCCCGTGCCACCCCAAGATAGGCCCGCTTCCCTTTGTCCCATGTCTCCACCAGATTGGCCAGCAAGGGGAGCGTGAAGCGATTGTGTCTGGTCTGCCTGAGGAGTATTCGCAACGGGAACCTTCCTCGCTCGTCGTCGTCTTTTGACCTGGCCTCAAATATATCCCTTGGCGGAATCTTTTCCCAGCCCACCGACGTTCGCGGGACCTTGCACTCCTCGTCAGGGAGTGCTATGAAGGGCCCTGAAGGATGGGTCCAGGGTCCTCATCTCACGAACTGTAAGTGATCCCAGGGTGACGGCGTTTCTCGGAGCGGCTTGGCGGAGGCGCTCTGATTTTCCAGGATTTGGACCCGGGGGAAGCCCTCTCGGGCGAAGCCCGGCTGAGGCCGACCGAGGGAGGGGGCAAGGATCCCCCGGAGGCCAAATCCCGTCGTAGTTGGGCCGCGAAGACCCGACGATCCCGCTCCTCGTCCAGACGGAACAGACCAGATAGACGGAACAGACCAGACAGACGGAATAGACGGAACAGACGAGATAGACGGAACAGACCAATGCCGTCACCCCCCGTGACCAGTTGCAACATGGTCACTCCGGGCCTGGGCTCGAGGCGCCCCGGCCGGGAAACAGAGATAGGTCATAGGGGAGACCATGGAGATCACCTTCCTCGGCACCGGTGCGGCCTGGGGGCTGCCGGAGCTGGGATGTCGCTGCAAGGTTTGCGAGACCCTCAGGGCGCGCCATGAGGAACGCACCCGCACGAGCCTGCTGCTGCGGGGCCAGGAGACGATCCTGGTGGACTGTGGACCGGATGTCCGAAGGCAACTGGCAGGTCTCCTCGACGCCCCGCCGGACGCGATCCTTTTGACCCACTCCCACGGTGACCACTTCCTGGGTCTGGACGAACTGGTCTCCTTCAGAAGGATCCAGGCACGGGATTCGTGGAGGCCCATCCCCACCTACGCCACCCAGGAGACCTGGGCCAGGGTGGAACAGGTCTTCGGTTACCTCGTAGGGGACATGAGACTCCTGGAAAGGAGGCTGGCCGTTCCCGGGGAGCCGCTGGAGGGGATCCGGACCCGTGTGGTCCCTTTTTCCACCTATCATGGAGAGGTGGCGCGGGGCTCCGTGGGCTACATCGTAGAAGAGGAGGCCAAGGGGGACACTTTGCGTTTACTCTACACCAGCGACTTCAAGGATGTCCCCGCAGACCCCCCCCTTCGAGGACCGCTCCACTGTTTGGTCATCCAGTCCCACTGGCTGCACGAGCCCAAGGAGAACAGGCCCAATCACATGAGCTTCCAGCGCGCCCTGGAATTCATGGGCAGATGGGCTCCCCGAGAGGTGTATCTGGTCCACATCTCGGAGGAATACCAGGTGGAAGGGGACCCACAGCCCAGAGGGCTCAAGGGGACACCGCCCAAGGATCCCCTCATGGACCCGAGGACCGGTGAGCCCTACCCCAACCCCGTGTGTCACGAGGAGTGGCAGGCGGTGGTCACCCGCATCGCAGAAGACCTGGGCATACCGCAGAGGCCGGTCGTGGCCCATGATGGCATGGTTGTCACGCTGGATCCAGGGCGATCTGTCTCGCGACGGCCTGCCACGCGCAAGGCGCCCTATACCATCTTCCGCAGCTCCCCCTTCTGAACCTTTCCCACGAGGGTCTTGGGCAGGGCCTCGACGAACTTGATCCTGGCCGGGCACTTGAACTTGGCCAGCTTGCCCTGGCAAAAGGCGATCAACTCCTCCTCGCTGGCCTCCTGTCCGGGGCGGAGCACCACGAAGGCCATGACGTCCTCCCCGTATTTCTCGTCGCGGATCCCGATGACGGCGGCCTCCGACACCGAGGGGTGTTCCACCAGGTAGGACTCCACTTCGCTGGGGTAGATGTTCTCGCCACCCTTGATGATCATGTCCTTCTTGCGGTCCGTGATATAGAGGTAGCCTTCTTCATCCAGGTAACCGATGTCTCCCGTGTGGAGCCATCCATTCCGAAGGGCCTGGGCAGTCTCTTGGGGCCTCTTGTAGTACCCCTTCATGACATTCGGACCCCTCACCACGATCTCCCCGTGCTCGTAGGGGGGCAGGAACCTGTCCTCGTCGTCCACTATGCGGACCTCGACATTGGGAAACGGCACCCCGCAGGAGCCCGGTTTGTAGGGCATGGATCCGCGACACAGCGCCACCGCCGGCGAGGCCTCGGTCAGGCCGTACCCCTCTAGCATCTCCACTTTGAACTTCTCCGTGAACGCCTTGTAGAGCTCAGGGGTGACCGGGGCGGCGCTTATGATGCAGCGCTTGAGGGAGCTCAAGTCGTACTTATCGGCCGCGGGATGGTTCAAGAGGATATGGTACATGGTGGGGACCCCAGTGAAGGCATATATCTTGTATCTCTCTATGAGCTGGAAGATCTCCTCTGGATTGAACCAGCTCATCAGGACATAGAATGCCCCAGGGTAAGGGTTCAGGAACCCGGCGTTCATGACCACCACCCCGAAGGAGTGTGCCAGGGGGAGACAGAGCAGGGTGGGGACCCCGCGTCCCAGTCTGTCGAACTCGTTGGCCTCCCATCCGCCCACGGCGTTGGAATACAGGTTGCCGTGGGTGAGCATCACCCCCTTGGGGCGGCCGGTGGTGCCGGATGTGTAGATCATGAGGGCCACATCGTCTTCGTCCACCTCCACGATATCCAGCTCGTCGGAGGCCTCGGCCAGCAGGCCCTCGAGGGACAAGGCACGGGGGGAGACCTCCCCGCCCATGACGATCACATGTTTCACATGCGGGATACCCTCCGATGCCTGCAGGATCTTGTCCTGGAGCTCCTTGCTCGTTATGACCACCTTGGCGTCCGAGTCCTCCAGGATATACCTGGTCTCATCCGGGCCCAGCATGAACATGATGGGGATTATGACAGCCCCGACCCTCCATATGCCCTGGAAGGCTGCCATGACCTCCGGGTAGTTGGGCATGCTCACCACCACGTGGTCGCCTCGCCCGACGCCCAGGGAACGAAGGGCGTTGCCGATCCTGCAGGCGAGCCTCTTCATGTCCACGTTCGTGTAGACCCTGTCCTGGAACACCAGATAGTCGCTCTCTCCCAGCCTCTCTATGTGCTGCTCCAACAGGTTTGCGAGGTTCATGGGGCGCCTCCTTTCCATGAGGTCGTGATAACTGGTCACGGGGGGTGACGGCATTGGTCTGTTCCGTCTATCTGGTCTGTTCCGTCTGGACGAGGAGCGGGATCGTCGGGTCTTCGCGGCCCAACTACGACGGGATTTGGCCTCCGGGGGATCCT
>Ga0068707_1000457_pt1 | contig 26355 bp, 24 predicted proteins | sample YNPNPMetaG_FD_66600 | JGI IMG/M metagenome (GOLD analysis project Ga0068707, IMG submission 66600) | Anoxygenic and chlorotrophic microbial mat microbial communities from Yellowstone National Park, USA - YNP NP MetaG | ecosystem: Environmental > Aquatic > Thermal springs > Hot (42-90C) >... | reverse complement strand
CAAATTTAACGATTGTTAAAATCAGCGGAACAATTATTTTTTTATGGTAATTTCTAATGATTTCTAAATTTTGAGCAAATTTTTGCCATTTTTAAATTTTCGTCTTATTGAGCAGGATTTATCTGGGTTTAAAACCGCCTCTTTTTGGTGCCTGTCACCTAAATGTAATTCTGACTTTGGCTAAATTTTCAATCATTTCTTGGTTAGCGAGAATAATTTTTGATGGCTCTTTTATCTGATATTTTTTAATTTCATTAAACGGAATTTTTTCTTTTGTTTTGAAATTACGAATTTCAATAATTAATTCTTTTATTTTTTCAAAATCGTTTTCTGCATTTTTGTTGATTAATTTTTTGTCTAATTTTGGCCAACCTTCAATCATTAATATTTTCTTTGTTTGCTGATTGTTGTTTGCTATTTGTTGATAGATTTCTTCGCTGACAAAGGGAATAAAAGGATGAAGTAATTTTAAAATGTTAAGGAGTGAATTATAAAGAATAAGCGCTGTTGAATTTTTGGTTTTAGGATTTGAAATCTGAAATTTAGCTATTTCTAAGTACCAATCAGCAAATTCATGCCAAACAAAATCATAAAGTTCGCGAATTGCCTCACCAAATTGATAATTTTTTATTTCTTTTGTAGTTGATTCAATAATTGTATTTAGCCGACTCAAAATCCATTTATCAGAAATCGTCAACGTTTTGGCATTTGGAATTTGGAATTTATTTGCAATTTGGATTTTGTCATTTGGATTTTGTTTTGTCGACATCTCGACAAAACGTGAGATATTCCATAATTTATTGATAAAATTTCTACTGGCTAAAATTGCTCTTTCATCAAACTTAAAGGCCTGCTGATCACGACTGGTTTGATAAATTAAACCCATTCTCACCGCGTCAAAACCATATTTTTCACCAATTTCTAATGGATCAACGCCGGTTCCCAATGATTTACTCATTCTTTGGCCGGTAATGGCTAAAACTGTTGGATGAATATAGACTTCTTTAAAAGGAATTTTTTTAGTAAACTCTAAAGAAGAAAAAATCATTCTCGCCACCCATAAATATAAAATCTCTTGAGCAGTAGAAAGAAAATTAGTGGGAAAATAATTTTTCAAATCTTTTGTCTTTTGGGGCCAATTAAAAACCGCAAATGGCCAAAGAGCCGAAGAAAACCAAGTATCTAAAACATCACTTGATCTTTCCATTTTACATTGACCACAAAAAGGACACTTTTTTGGTCTTTCTGTGGTAACAACAAAATTTGAAATTTGAGATTGAGAATTTGAAATTTCTTCCTGTTTTTTTTGACAGAAAAAAACAGGAATTGGGTGTCCCCACCATAACTGTCTTGAAATACACCAATCTTCAATTCGTGACAACCAGTCCAGATAAATTTTTTTGTATCTTTCGGGAATAATTTTTATCTTTCCTTTTTTTACTACTTCAGCGGCTGGTTTGGCTAAATCTTTCATTTTTAAAAACCATTGAGTTGAAATTTGTGGTTCAATTGATGTGCCACAACGATCACAAAGAGCTAAATTGTGAGTATATTCTTCTTCTTTTTCCAAAAGATTTAAATTTTTTAGTTCTTCTAAAATTTTTTCCCTGGCTTCATTTGTCGTTAAATTAGCAAACTTTCCCGCTTCTTTAGTCATTTTTCCATCAGGACCGATAACATTAATCACCGCCAATTTTTTTTCTTTCCCAATTTGCCAATCAATTGCATCGTGAGCCGGAGTAATTTTTACTACTCCAGTACCAAAATTAGGATCAACTAAATGATGAGCAATAATCGGAATCTCTCGATTCATAATTGGTAAAATCACTTTCTGACCAACTAATTTTTTATATCTTTCATCTTTTGGATTAACTGCTACCGCTGTGTCACCAAGCATTGTTTCTGGCCGGGTTGTCGCCACAATAATAAAATCTTGAATTTCCTTGGTTATTGGGCATTGGGCATTAGAAATTTTTAGTGGATACTTAATGTACCACAATTTACTTTTTTGCTCCTGATACTTAACTTCAATATCAGAAATTGCTGTCTCGCATCTTGGACACCAGTTAACAATCCTTGGTCCGCGATAAATTAATCCTTTTTGATAATAATGAATAAAAGCAGCTTCAACTGCTTTTGAATAATTTTTATCCAAAGTAAATCTTTGCCGACTCCAATCACAAGAGCAGCCTAATTTTTTCAGTTGTTCAATAATTAAATGGCCATATTTTTCAACCCATTGCCAAACTCTTTCTAAAAATTTTTCTCGACCCAATTGATGGCGAGTTAAACCTTCTTTTTTTAATTCTTTTTCCACAACATTTTGAGTAGCAATCCCGGCATGATCAGTGCCCGGAACCCACAGGGCACGATAATTATTCATTCGATAAAATCTAATTAAAATATCCTGAATGGTATTATTTAAAGCATGGCCCATATGAAGTGAGCCAGTAATATTTGGTGGAGGAATGACAACAGTAAATGTTTTTTTTCTTTTTGGTAATTTGTCAGGATTAAAAAAGCCTGACTCTTGCCAAAGTTGATAAATTTTTTCTTCGTATTTTTGGGGTTCGTAAGTTGGTTCCATAGTCGTTCCACTTCCAGCGTAATGCTAATCTAAGAATATATGGGGATAAGGCGAATTATAGAATTAATAAATAAAATAATACTCAAATTTTTTGTCGTTCCACTTAAAAAAATCACCACGCGGTATATCTATTATTTAATTAAAAATAATGCTCAATTTCTTTCTGGTCCAGTTTTATTTTAATCAAAATGATTATTTTGGCAAGATTTTGTGCTTATACTACGAAATATAAAATTGGACCGAAATACGAAAAACTTCTACCTAATTTTATTTATTTTCTTTCTTATTTTCGTAAATTTTTCTTTGCTCTCATTCGAATAATCCTTTCTTCTTTTTTCTTACCTAATTTAAGGGTAATTTTAATAGCGCTTTGAGGCAGTATCTTTTTAACGCGATCTGCCCACTCAATAACTGTAATTGTATTTTTTTTACCAAGCCAATCCAAAATACCAATCTCAATTAAATCTTTTTCATCTTTTAATCGATAAGCATCAACATGCAAAAAATTTTTAATTTTTAAATTTCCGATTTTATAAACTTTCATTAAAACAAAGGTTGGGCTCGTAATCGGTTTTTTAATACCAAATCCTCGGGCTAAACCGCGGACAAAGACCGTTTTGCCGGCCCCCAAATCACCAATTAAACCAATTACTTCACCGCCTTTTAATTTTTTGGCTAATTTTTCCGCAATTTTTTCGGTTTCTTTTTCTGATTTTGAAATAAACCTTGACATTTTTTAATTTTTGTTTATTATTTATTTTAATATGAAAAATCCAGAGAAAGAAAGAGAAACCACTCGTTATTCTGGTTTAGAAATTTTAAAAAATCCAAATCTTTTAGAAATAGGGAAAAGAATCCTTGTTTTAAGAAATGTGCCGGGCAGTAATGAGAAAGAAGGGGTGATGGGAATAATCACCGGGTTCGATGAGAAAACAAAAACCCTTTTTCTTTCATCTTATGATGGGAAAGAGAGAAAAGAGATAGAGATTAATGAAGATATTGAGATAAAATTTCTTTAAATTTCCAAGTTTGGGTCAACTTTTATTTTTTGCCAAGTAAATTTTTTGCGCCAATCTTTTCTTGGTGTTTTTTTTAATTTAAAATAACCAGCAAGGGCAACCATGGCCGCATTATCAGTGCAGAGGCTTTTTGTTGGAATAAAAAGCCGAACCATAGACCCCAAACTATAAACTTTAGACTTAAATTGCTTACGTAATTCATCGTTAGCTGCCACACCACCACCTAAAATAATTGATTTGGCGTTGAATTTTTTGACAGCCTTGATTGTTTTAGTAATCAAAACATCAATAATTGCTTGCTGAACCTCAGCACACATTGCTCTAATAAAATTTTTGTTATTTGCTATTCGTTTTATGCTATTTGTTGCGTAAAGCACAGCGGTTTTAAGTCCAGAAAAACTAAAATTAAAATCAGGTGAGTTAATCATTGGCCGCGGCAACTTGATTTTCAGTTTATTTCGAATTTCGGATTTAGAATTTAGAATTTTTGCCGCTTCAGCGGCAATGGCCGGTCCTCCCGGATATCCCAAACCTAAAATTTTTGCTACTTTATCAAAGCACTCACCAGCGGCATCATCAAGTGTCTGGCCAATTTTTTCAAATTTTTCAAAATCTCTCATTAAAACCAATTCGGTGTGTCCACCAGAAACAACCAAACAAACTGCCGGTAAAAAATTCCCAATTCCCAATTTCCAATTTCCGATAAAATTTGAGTAGATGTGAGCAACAAGATGATTAACCGGAATTAACGGTTTATTTGTTAGAAACGCCAATGTTTTAGCAGCTTCAACGCCAACCAAGAGCGAGGTAATTAATCCTGGTCCATTTGTCACCGCAATGGCGTCAAAAGAATTTAAAATTTTAAATTTAAAATTTTGAATTTTTTTAGGATTTGGGGTTTGGGATTTGGGATTTATGGCAGCTTCCAGGACAAAAATAATATTTTCCGCGTGTTTTCTGGCTGCCACTTCTGGCACAATTCCGCCATATTGAGCATGAATTTTTACTTGTGAGAAAACGACATTATTGACTATTTTAAATTTATGATTTTTAATATTTAATAAACTAGCAGATGTTTCATCACAGCTGGTTTCGATTCCTAAAATCATCAAACCATTTTTTGTCATAAATTAATATTTTTTAGTAATCTAATATTTTATCATAAAATTTCTTTTTTTCATAACAACCTAATTAACATATCAATTGATGTTTATAAACATTTGACAAGAAAAAAAAATTCATTAAAATTAACATCATTCACAATTAATTTTTCGGCCCTGTCGTCTAATGGTTAGGACGCCAGGCTTTCAATCTGGCAATACGGGTTCGATTCCCGTCGGGGCTATTTTTAATATTTTTTCTGATAATCCTTTCTCCTTATTCTTTTATTTTCTTTCAATTTACACCGTGTTAACACATTAAGACGAGGCAAGGAAAAAGAAGGAAATGAGAGTAATACGAAAAAGAAGAAATAAAAAAATATGAAAATTAAAAAAGTAGCAAATAAACATCCATCGCAAATCCCCCCTCATTATATTTTTCTATCTTCTTCTCATCAGTGTGTTAACACATTAATACAGAAAATTTAAAAGTGGGGGCAGAAGCAAATAAAAAATAATTAAAAGTAATAAAATATAAATATAAAATAGAATATAAATATAAATATGAATGTGAAAGTAAATTTCATTCAGGTAAAGTCGATTCTCAATAAATCTAAATTTGGCGGCTACACTTTAAATCCTTATATTGGCTGTCCTCATGGCTGTGTTTATTGTTATAACCAACATTTTATTTCAAAAATTCGGCCAAATGAAAAATGGGGTGATTTTTTAGAAGTTAAATTAAATGCGCCGGAAATTCTAGAAAAAGAAATTTCTGGAAAATACGCCAAACAAAAAGATGAAGTTTTCTTTTCAACTATTACTGATCCTTATAATCCTTTAGAAAAACAGCATCAACTGACGCGGCAATGTTTAGAGGTGCTTTTTAGAAATAAATGGCCAGTAGAAATTTTAACTAAATCTGATTTAATCCTTCGCGATTTAAATCTTTTTAAACAATTTCGCAATCAGATAAAAATCGGCCTTACTATCACTACTCTTGATTGGCGAGCGCAACAAATTTTTGAGCCCGGCGCCAGTTTAGTGGAAAAAAGAATTGAAACACTAAAAAAATTAAAAAAGGTTAGTTTAAAAACCTATGCTTTTATTGGCCCAATTTTGCCTTATTTTACGAATTTAAAGCAAATTTTCGAAGTTTTAAAAGATAAAGTTGATAAAATTTGGTTCGATACTTTAAATACAAAAAAAGAAAATTGGCAAGGTTTAGAAAGGGTTTTAAAATTACATTATCCACGCTTTTTACCGGAATATAAAAAGATTTTCTTTCAAAACCGTCAGGAATATGAAAATCAATTAAAAGAAGAAATTGATTTTTTAGCCAAATATTTCAAAATTCCCGTAAAAATTTGTTTCTAATCTGCCAAATTTCCTTTTATTTAAGCCAAAATCTCGGATTTGTTCCTTGAGGAACATTTCGCAGGCCGACGAGCGCCATCATTGTTTTCATTTGTTTTGGCTTATCTCGACGATAAGAAAAATATTTATTTTTTAGACAATAGGTGCATTCTTTTATTTCTTCAATGTTTTTCGCTAAAATACCATTTTTTACTGCTTCTAATTTAATGACCATCGGTAAATCAATAAAAAGCCGATTTTTCCTTTTAATTAAGACTTTTTTAGAAAAACGAGAAAGAAATTTTTTCGCCACATCTTCTTTAACTTCAAAATGGCAAGACCGAATCCCAGGACCAATACCAATTAAAACATCTTTCGCTTGAGACAAAAATTTATTTTTCATTATTTTAATCATCCGAGTAATTAAACCTTTAATAATGGCTCGCCAGCTAGCATGGGCTAAACCAGTAATTTCTTTTTTTTGATCGAAAAAAAAGACTGGGAAACAATCAGCCGCAGTTAAAGAAAGAAAAAGATTTTTTTCTTTAGTAATTAAACCATCAACATTTTTAATCCATTGACCACGATTTTTAGAAGTTGCAATTTTCACCCTTCCTTGATGATCTAAGAAAGCCCAAACCATATCTTTAGTTTTTAAATTAAACAAGGAAAGAAATTTTTGGCGATTTTTAAACGCTTTTTTATCTTTTTCTTTTTGCTTAATTAATCTCATTGAACCGTCTCTTTTTGTCGAAAGTCCATAAATAAGATTAGGAAATTTTTTGAAAATTCTGAGTTGAATCATAAAAAAATTATATCATAAAGATTAATAAAAAAAAACTCTGTCTTAATTAATGTGTTAACACGCTAATAGAGAGAGAAAATAATATAAAAATAGAGAGGAAGAATTATTCATCTAAAATCACTGATTGTCTTAATGTGTTAACACGATAATTGGAAGTAAATTTGGGTAAATAAAAAATAAGGAACAAAAAAGAAGCAGGTAAAAAATAAGAGATAGAAAAAGAAGTAGATAAAGAAAAAAGAAGTGGGCAAAAAACAAAGAGCAAAAAAAGGAATTTTTAATTTAATGGTTTAATTAAATTGCTCTGTCGAACCCACTCTTTCGGATTTAAAATTTTTATTTTCTACTAAGGTGCTAATCAACTTTAGGCCAACTTCTCTTTTTTGATCAAAATTATGCCAAATTTAAATTTTCGTCTTATTCGCTATAATTGATAATGGTTTTAGGACTACAACTTTTGGTGCCTGTCACCGGGCCGAAAAACGAAACCCTTCAACTAATTTTTTACCAAATTTTTCATTAATTTTTTTAAGAAGATTTTTTTCATTTAATTTTATTTCTTGGGCAATGACTGAACTTAAAACCGAAAGTGACAAAATACCGTTTTTAAAGTTTAAAATTTTTACTTTCTTTAAGATTTTTTTGCCAAATTTTTGTTCTAAAATTTTTTTTGCTTCCTCAATAATTAAAATAGCCAGAACTTCTTTTTCAGCTCCGGCTCGACGAATTGATTGCCAAAGAAGGGAAGAAATTTTATTAATCATAAGTTTACTTAATGCTTAAGCAAATTAAAAAAATTAATCATAAAAATTAACGATTACCTTTTCGGAATGAATCAATTGATTTTTTTTATCAACGGCCTCCAAAAAAAGTTCATATTGCCCGGGGGGAGGATTATCTAACCAGTTAACAGTCATCCGAAGAGAAGAAGGAGAAATAAGTGTTGTCAATAGTTTTTTTTCTAAGCTTCCAACTTTCTGATAATAAATTTTTATTTCTTTAACCTCAATTATAGGAAGTGAAAAGGAAATTGGATAAGGAAAATTTTCTGGATAAATACTTTCGTTATTTTTAGGCTTCAACCAGAAAACCGTTGGATAAGACGCTTGGCTAAAATTAACATTAATTAAAGCATTGGCGCAATTATCAATATCATCACAGGCTCGAACTATAATCTGGTGAAATCCAGCATTAAAGCCAGTTGTGTTTAATAAAAGGTCAAAAGGATAGGTAAAGGCTTTATCAAAACTAAGATTATCAACAAATCCCTCAACCTCTCTAATTCCGCGCGCTGCTTCAGCTGAAACATTTACTGGTATTAAACCCGCCACTAGGTTAGCCCCTTCAGACGGAGAATTAATTACTACCTTTGGTTGATTGGCTAAAGTATGCAAATCATCGTATTCAGTTGGTGGAGACTCAAAAACAAGATTTCTTTTTTTCGCCCAGTTTCTAATTGCTTCTTCCCAACGATTATACATTGGGTCATTTTCTGGATGTTCTGGAACCGGACCTCGGGGATTATCTTTATCAACAAAATGAAGAATTGAATGATAAACACCACTATATTTTTTCTCAATAATATAACTTGGCGGAGTAAGGGGAGTGGCTAATTTTCCTGAAGCGCGATCAATTTTAACTATTATCTCACCAGGAATATCTCCCCTTAAAACTGGCTTTTCAACTAAATCCGGCATTGGTTGAGTAAAGTCTTCTTTTGGTTTCCCGGCCAAATATTTCTTCATAAAGGACTGCCAGATTGGCGCAGCAAGAACCGAACCATCGGCTCCCCTTTTCATTTCTTCGTTTCGAGTATTACCAACCCAAACACCAGCCACTACGCTTGGAGTATAACCAATTGTCCAGGCATCACGCCAATTTTGAGTTGTTCCGGTTTTAGCCGCCACCGGCCGATCAGGTAGAGTAAGGTAATTTTTTTCACCAAAAATAAAGGTTCTAGCTTCGTTATCCGAAAGAATACTCGTTACTTTACGACAAACTTCTTCATCTAAAACTCTTTCTGGTGAAGCTTCTTTAGTTTCTTCTAAAACCTTGCCACTTGGATCTTCAACTCTCAAAATAGAGACAGTGGGAATTTTTAATCCTTCGCGAGTCAAAATACCAAAGGCAGAGGTGTGTTCCAAAAGTTTAACTTCAGCCCCTCCTAAAACAATGGCTAAACCAAACCGACTTCGATCATTAAAGGTTGTATAGCCCATTTTTTCAGCTAAATCTAAAACATTATCAACGCCAGCTAAATAAAGGGCTTTAACCGCCGGGATATTTAAAGAACCAGCCAAGGCCTTTCTAATTGTTATCGGTCCTCTTTCCTTTTCATCATAATCTTTCGGAATATAATCTTTACCCGTACCATCTGGTCCAAAATTTGTTACCACATCAAAAAGAATTGTCTCTGGAGTATAGCCCTTCTCAAAAAGTTTAGCATAAACAATCGGCTTAAAAGATGAACCGGGTTGACGAGGTGAAAGAGTAACATTAACATAACCATCAATTGATTCATCAAAATAGTCTTTTGAACCAACCATGGCTAAAATTTCATTGGTTTTAACATCAAGGGCAACTAAAGCAGCGTTGTTAGCGTTGAATTTTTTTAAAGTTTCTTGATTTTTTTCAATTGCTTCTTCGGCTGCTTTTTGTGCTTCTAAATCAAGAGAGGTGATAACTTTCAACCCACCTTGTTCCACTAAACGATGACCATATTTTTCAATCAATTGCTCTTTTACATACATCACAAAATGAGGAGCAAGCATTCTTTCTTTCCGTGGTTTTATTTTTGCCAAAGTATCTGTGTTTTTTGCCTCTTCCCATTCTTCGTCAGAAATAAACTCAAGTTCATGCATTTGATCCAAAATATAATTTCTTCGGGCAATTAATTTGTCTTTATGTTCGCCATAAGGAGAATAATAACTTGGGGCTTTAGGTAAGGCGGCTAATGTTGCTGCTTCGTCAAGGGTAAGCGATGAAGCACTTTTGCCAAAATAAGTCTGGCTAGCTGCTTCAACACCATAAGCATTTGAACCATAAGGAATTTCATTAAGGTACATTTTTAAAATTTCATCTTTAGTAAATTTTCTTTCAATTTGATAAGCAAGAATCAATTCTCTGATTTTTCGAGCGTAGGTCTTTTCTGGGCTTAAAATGGCATTTTTAACAAGTTGCTGAGTAATTGTTGAACCACCCTGGACCTTGCCCCCTCGAAAAATGTTCACTAAAATAGCCCGAATAGTGCTTTTTAAACTAAAACCCTGATGTTCATAAAAGTATTTATCTTCAGCCGCTACCGTGGCAAAAACAAGATAACGAGAGATATCTGAAAGTTCAACCAGTGTTCTCCTTTCGCCTGTGAAAATTTCATAAAGAACTGTCTCACCCTTACGATCATAAATCTTTGTTGATTGAACAATATCTCTTTCTAAAAGTTTATTTGGATCAGGTAAATCACGAGAGGTCCAAAGAAAAATTATCCCAAAAATAGTCAGACCAAATAAAAAAAGAAAGAAGATGAAAAGAAAAAATTTTGAAAGTTTAAATTTATCTCTTTTTACTCTTCTGGTTGGACTATAAATAGTCCTTTTTTGCCAACTTGTTTTTCTCCTGTTCATAAAATTTATTTAACAAGTAAGGCAGCACCAATTAAAGCTGATTTATCTTTAAATTGGGAAAGAAAGATTTTCGTTGATGATTGAGGAATTATCACCAACCCCCTGGTTTTTTTAATCGCTGTTTTTATCAACCAATTAAAACGAGTCAAACCACCACCCAAAATAACTGCCTCTGGATTAAAGATATTAACAACGTTGCTTAAACCAATGGCTAAATAATCCGCCACTTTTTGGCTAGCCAAAATTGCTTTTTTATCTTTTTTTCTAAAAAGTTCATCAATCATTTCTCCGGTAATTTTTCTGCCGGAAAGTCGAGTATAAAATTTTCTTAAAGCCGTGACACTAGCATAAGCCTCAAAACAACCTCTTTTACCGCAAGCGCACCTTTCTCCATTAGCTTTTATAATCATATGACCAAGTTCACCGGCATAACCATCTTTACCTCCGAAAATTTTTTGATTAAAAATAATTCCGCCGCCAATGCCTGAACCAAGAGTTAAACCAATCACTGATTTTTTACCTTTGCCGCGACCAAAAATTGCTTCAGCTAAAGCAAAACAATTAGCATCATTTTCGACAAAAACTGGAAGATGAAATTTTTCTACCAGTATTTTTTTAAGGGGGATTTTTGTTTTGTTTTTAATTAAATTACGCGTAATAATAACCTCTCCTTTTTTATTAACCTCGCCAGCAATCGCAACCGCGATAACCTTAAACTTTAAACCACAAACTTTAAACTCGGAAATAATTTTCAAAATTTGGTTAATAATTTTTTGCTTTGTTAATGGACGCTGCCATTTTATTTTTTTAAAATAAAAAACTTTATCTTTCTTAACCAAACCAGCGGCAATTTTTGAACCACCAATGTCTAATGATAAAATCATAGATTTTATTTCAATGCCTAATTAATCCAATTATTCTAATTGACCTAATCAAATCCTAATGCCCAATAACTAATTTGGAAATTTGGTTTTAGATATTAGACATTGATTGGAATAATTAGAGTAATTAGAAATTAGAAATTCAAAGGCTAAATAGAGGGTTAACCATTTTTATTAGATTTGTTTCTATAAAATATAAGGACCACTATGTCGCCGTCTATATTTTGGCTCTGACTAACTTCAATAATTTCAATCTCTTTTTCTTTTTCCAGCCAATTCTCTATTTTCCTTTCTAAATCATCAGCATCATAGCCGGTAAATGATTTAACGTGATAGTTCATAATTTATATTTTAGCAAAAATCTGTAAAATTTCAAAAATTTAAGAAGGGATAAAAATTACCCCTTCTTACAAAATGGCGGCATAAAATTTTAGCCACCCACCCATTTGAAAATTCAACCTAAACTTTTCCCTTTGGACTATTTTTTATAAAGCGATTCTGTTTTTTTTTCAGCATCGAATCAGAAAATTAATTTCTTGGCGAAAGCGAATCCTAATTTTTTATCTTTTCCACCTGAAATATTTAAGTCCAGCTGCTAAAAAGTGATGGATTCAATTTAACTGCTGAGCAAATCTTAATAGATAATGTATCATTTTTCTACCTTAATTCCTAATTTTCCTAAAAGATAAATACCAACAGCTAAGAAAGTGCTTGGCAGAGAAAAATTATCATCACTTGACGTAAGAAAATTTTCGCCTTTGTCAACAAAAATAAGAACAATTGCCGGCCTTTTCTGAAATATAACCTTTAGGACATTCAACAATTATTTCGTGACATTCTTTAGATGCGTTTTTTAAAGAAGAAGGTTTGACTATCGGTCCTTAATTATTTTTATCCAAAAATTTGTCAAATCCTTATTTTTTGCTATACTTCTATTATGCTTCAAAATAAAGAAAAAATTAAAGAACTTCTAACTCGCGGCGTTGATAAAATTATTGAATTTGAACATTTAAAAAAAGAACTTGAATCAGGAAAAAAACTTCGCGTCAAACTTGGTATTGATCCAACTAGTCCAAATCTTCACTTGGGAAACAGTGTTTCTCTTTTGAAATTACGCGATTTTCAAAAACTTGGCCATCAAATTGTTTTGATTTTAGGAGGTTTTACAGCTCAAATTGGCGATCCATCTGATAAATTACAAAAGCGACCATTTTTATCTGAAGAAGAAGTGAAAAAAAATTTAAAAGGTTATAAAGAACAAATCGGAAAAATTTTAGAAATTGATAAAGTGGAGTGGCACAACAATTCCGAATGGCTGGCTAAACTTAATTTTCAAGACATCTCTCGATTAGCAGAAATTTTTACTGTTAGACAGATGCTTACTCGACGGGGATTCCGCGAACGCGACCGCAGAGGCGAAGAAATTAGTTTGCGCGAATTTTTATATCCCCTCATGCAGGGCTATGACTCAGTCGCTATTAAAGCTGATTTAGAAATTGGCGGAAGTGATCAACTTTTTAATTTAAAGGCTGGAAGAGAAGTCCAAAAATTTTATTACCAAAAACCGCAAGATATCATGACTCTTCAAATGATTGAAGGTTTAGATGGTGAAAAAATGAGTAAAACAAGAAAAAATATCATCAATCTTTTTGATTCGCCAGACGAACAATTTGGTAAAATTATGTCGATGCGTGATGAATTGATTATTAAATATTTTATTCTCTGTACCAGACTACCACTAAAAGAAATAAATGAAATGGAAGAAGCAATGAAAACTGGCGCTAACCCCAAAGATTTTAAAGTAAAATTAGCTTACGAAATTGTCAAAATGTATCACGGAGAAAAAGAGGCCGAAAAAGCCGCCAAAGAATTCAATAAAATTTTTCAAAAGAAAGAATTGCCAACAAAGATGCCAATATATAAAATGAAAATTGGGTTATATAACATAACCGAGCTTCTAGTAAAAACCGGACTAGCGCTGAGCAAATCAGAAGCACAGAGATTGATTAAACAAGGTGCAGTAAAAATAAATAATCAAGTTGAAAAAAACTGGAAAAAACAAATCAAAATAGAATCAGAAATGATTATTCGGGTTGGCAAAAGAAAATTTGTTAAACTTGACATTTAAAAATATGATGCTAATATACTAATTAATAAAATTATGCTAACGTTTAAACTTTCTCGACGAGGAAAAACAAAAAAACCATTTTATCGCCTAATCGCAGTTGATAAGAAAAAAGATCCTTGGGGAACTTTTAAAGAGGACCTTGGTTTTTATAATCCTCACACTAAAGAAGCAAAATTTAAAATAGAAAGAATTAAATACTGGCTCTCTCATGGTGCTCAGCCATCAGCCACTGTTTATAATCTTCTTATTAGAGAAAAAATAATAGAAGGGAAAAAAGTTAAAATAAAAATAAAGAAAAAAGAAGAAAAGAAAACAGAAACTCCAAAAGCATCAGAAGAAAAAACTGATGAAAAAATTGCCGTCAAAGACGAAAAGGCAAGTTGACAAAAATTTTATTTTTGATAAATTAATTAGATATTTACCCAGTCTAGATAAAAAGTCTCCGAAATCCAGAAAAGAGGATTAAGGGGGAAAAGGTCGAAAGGACTGGCAATTAATACGGGTACCTTTCTGTATCCAAAAAGAAAAAAAATATGACAAACAAACCAGAATACCAGGAATTTGTAGAAGGTGTTGTTAAAGCTCTCGTTAATCACCCAGAAGATGTAAAAGTTGAAAAAACGGTTGATGAAATGGGAGTGCTTCTTACCTTAAAAACCAATCCAGAAGATATGGGTCAGGTTATTGGCCGAAGGGGTGAAACAGCTCGAGCAATTAGAACTCTTTTAAGAGTCGTTGGCAGAAAAGCCAATGCCCGAGTTAACCTTAAGATTGAAGAAACGGGTCAACGAGGCGGAAAAAAATCTACAATTTCCGAAGAACTTAAAATATAAAAATCTAGAAATTTACTATTCTAATTGAAATTTCTGCTATTTTAAGCAGCCAGTCTTGAATTAAAGAAAATTTCAAGGTCGAAAGACTGGAAGTTAAATGATGAATTTATAAGTAAATCAAGAAAAAGTTATGAGTACCAAAGCGAAAGATCAGGAGTTCTTAGAATTCATTGTCAAATCATTGGTTAGTTTCCCTGATGATGTCAAAGTAACAAGAAACGTTGATGAAATGGGTGTGCTTCTCACCTTAAAAGTCAATCCAGCTGATATTGGCCAAGTAATTGGTAAACAAGGTGCGACAGCAAAAGCCATTAGAACTTTAGTCAGATTGATTGGCCTAAAAAACCGAGCCAGAATCAACTTGAAAATTGAAGCACCAACCAGAGAAAAGGGAACTACCGGAACTTCAGAAGATCTAAAAATTTAATTAGTTTATTTTAAAAATCTGTCTTAGCCCTCCCTTTTAAGGGAAAGGGTATTTTATTAGTTAAAAAAGTAAACAATATGTTGAATTTTCACATTGTCACAATTTTTCCTAATGTTTTTGAAAATTATTTTAATACCTCAATTATTAAACTAGCCCAAAAGAAAAAATTGATAAAAATCAAAATTCATAATTTGCGCGATTTTGCGACTGACAAGCATAAAACCGTTGATGATAAACCATATGGCGGAGGTCCGGGGATGATACTCAAGGCAGATATCATCTATAAATCTATTGTCGCCTTGACGAAATTAAAAATTAAAAATGAAAAATTAAAAATTGTTTTATTGACGCCGGCTGGCAAACAATTTGATCAAAAAATGGCTTATCAATATTCTAAATTAGACAAAATTGTTTTGATTTGCGGACATTACGAAGGAGTGGATGCTAGAGTAGAGAAATTTGTTGATGAAAAAATTTCAATTGGTCCTTATGTTTTAACCGGCGGAGAATTACCAGCCATGGTTATTGTTGATGCAGTAACACGTCTTATCCCCGGCGTAATTAAAAAGGAATCATTAGAAGAAGAAAGTTTTTCTTTTAAGAAAGATAAAAAAAATAAATTGGGAACTGGGAATTGGAAATTGGAAATTTTTCATGAGTATCCTCAATACACCCGTCCAGCGGCCTTGACAATTCGCGATAAATCTGGTAAGATAAAATTGTTAAAAGTACCAAAGGTATTATTATCTGGTAATCATGCGGAAATTAAAAAATGGAGAAATAAAAAAATAAAATATATTTAAAAAATTAATTTTAAAATTTATGGATAGAAAAGAATCAGACCCAACCAGAAACCCCAACTCAAACGAATTAAGCCTAGAAGAAAGACAACGTTTGATAGATAAGTTGAATTGGCTTCAAGAAAAATACGCCAGTCTCATCGCCATAGACGAGAGTAAAAGAACGGAAGACCAAAATAAAAGAATAGGGGAAATTTTGAGAGAAATAGAAGAAATAGAGAGGAAATTATCGTCTTTTTAAGAAAAAAGTTTTCACATTTTTTCCACATCCTAACTTTGACAAAGCTTTTAAAAGTTTTATAATTTAAATACTTTAAATATTAACTCTAAAACAATGTAGCGAAACCAACACAACTGAAAATGTTGATTCTTGGCGGAAATCGGTTGGTTTCCGTTGTTCATTTTGTTCACTTCCTACCAATTACGAATATTATTCGAATTACGAATACATTTTAATATCATTCGTAATTAGTGTTTGATTCGTAATTCGTAGGTGAGGCGCGAAGCGCCTAATGCACTTTGACAACTAAGAAGTGATAGGAAAGACGTCTATTTCAGAGAGTTTGATCCTAGCTCAGGATGAACGCTGGCGGCGTGTCTAAGGCATGCAAGTCGATCGGTCGCTCCTCACTTTTGTTCGGAGCAATGCGACACCAATTACACGAATACACTTAAATGACACGAATAATAAATTAATTCGATATATCTATACGATTCAAATTACTTCGTGTTATTCGTGTCAAATTCGCGTTTTTCGTGTCGGTTTGAGCGACGAGCAGAAGCGAGGAGCGATAGAGGCAAACGGGTGAGTAACACATTGGAACATACCACCGAGATGGGGATAACCCCGAGAAATTGGGGCTAATACCCAATAGTCTCCGACGCAAGTCGGAGTAAAGGAGCAATCCGCTCGGTGATTGGCCTATGGCTTATCAGGTAGTTGGTAGGGTAATGGCCTACCAAGCCGATGACAAGTAGCGGGGATGAGAGTCCGACCCGCCTCACTGGGACTGAGACACTGCCCAGACACCTACGGGTGGCTGCAGTCAAGAATCTTTCCCAATGGGCGAAAGCCTGAGGGAGCGACGCCGCGTGAGTGAAGAAGCCCTTCGGGGTGTAAAACTCTTTTCTGCGGGAAGAATCCCGATTTAATCGGGATGACGGTACTGCAGGAATAAGGAACCGCTAATCACGTGCCAGCAGCGGCGGTAATACGTGAGTTCCAAGCGTTATCCGGATTTACTGGGTGTAAAGAGTTCGTAGGCGGTCAGTTAAGTTCTCGGTTAAATCTTTCTGCTCAACAGAAAGGCTGCTGAGAAAACTGGCTGACTCGAGGCCGGGAGAGGCAAGTGGAACGTGCGGTGTAGGGGTGAAATCCGTTGATATCGCACGGAACACCAAAAGCGAAGGCAACTTGCTAGAACGGCCCTGACGCTGAGGAACGAAAGCGTGGGGAGCAAAAAGGATTAGATACCCTTGTAGTCCACGCCCTAAACGATGGATGCTGGACATTGGGAGTGTCGACCCTTCCAGTGTCGCTTGATTTAAGCTAACGCGTTAAGCATCCCACCTGGGAAGTACGGCCGCAAGGCTAAAACTCAAAGGAATAGACGGGAGCCCGCACAAGCGGTGGACCATGTGGTTCAATTCGACGATAAGCGAAGAACCTTACCAGGGCTTGACATCCCGACGTTCTATTTTCTGGAAACAGAAAAAATCCTTAGCAATAAGGAGGTCGGGACAGGTGCTGCATGGTTGTCGTCAGCTCGTGCCGTGAGGTGTACCCTTAAGTGGGGAAACGAGCGCAACCCTTGCCTTTAGTTGCGACTCCGATTTTATCGGAGGCACTCTAAAGGGACTGCCGGTGATAAACCGGAGGAAGGCGAGGATGACGTCAAATCAGCATGGCCCTTATGCCCTGGGCGACACACGTGGTACAATGGCCGGGACAAAGGGATGCTAAGCCGTAAGGCGGAGCAAATCTCATCAAAACCGGCCTCAGTTCGGATTGAGGGCTGCAACTCGCCCTCATGAAGCTGGAATCGCTAGTAACCGTGAATCAGCCACGTCACGGTGAATACGTTCTCGGGCTTTGTACTCACCGCCCGTCAAGTCAAGCGAGCCGGGAGCACCCGAAAATCCCTGTTCAGGGAGATAAGGTGAGCCTGGTGAGAGGGACTAAGTCGTAACAAGGCACCCGTAGCGGAAGCTGTGGGTGGATTACCTCATTTTTTAACTTTTCCTACTCTTTACAAAGAGTGGGAAGTGGTCGACTTCTTGACACTTTGTCAAGAAATCAATTTTAGCTGAGACGTCTTTCCGTATCACTTCTTAGTTGTTAAGGTTTTACTAAATCACTAACAAAAATTGGCTTTTAGCCAATTTTTGTTTTAAAGAAATCCACAAAATATTTTTGACAATTAAATTTTTCCCTTTATAATTTTAGATAACGGGTGTGTAGCTCAGGTGGTCAGAGCGCATTCCTGATAAGAATGAGGTCGGAGGTTCGAGTCCTCCCACACCCACCAAAAAAGCCAGATTTTTTTATTTGACTTTCTGAGTCTTTTTTTTATAATAAAAAATTAAAGCCAATCAAAACATTATGGCTGAAATAGAATATCAGTCACCAAAAAGAGAGCGTTTAGACAAGTTTCTAACCAACCTTTTCTCTTGTTCGCGAAAAAAAATTCAATTGTTAATTAAAGAAAACAAAATTTTGGTTAATAACCACCCGACTAAACAAAACTATCTTTTAAGACAAGGCGATAAAATTGAAAATATTGACGACAAAGATAAAGAAAATCAACTTGACGAAATACCACATTTTTCGCTAAAATTAGATATTGTTAAAGAAACTTCTGATTATTTAGTTATTAATAAGCCGGCTGGTTTGCTCGTTCATCCCTTAAGATCTTTCAAGGAAAAAACTTTAGCCACTGCTTTAATTAATTTTTTCCCAAAGATAAAAGATGTCGGTGATTCTGTAAAAGCAGGGCAGATAAATCTCCGGCCGGGTATTGTTCATCGACTAGATAAAGATGTTTCCGGTTTAATTTTGGTGGCTAAAACACAAAGAGCTTTTGATTATTTTAAAGAACAGTTTGCAAAACATCTGGTTCAAAAAGAATACCTCGCTCTAGTTTATGGTCGACCAGCTAAAGAAAGTGGAATTATTACCTTACCGTTAGCCAAAAATGGTGCTAAAACAACTTTGGCTAAAAAAATTGATTTAGGAAAAATTAAAGAAAGTTGGACTGAATATAAGGTCATCAAGTACTTCATGCCGACGCCAAACCACACAGAAAAAAAGAGGACAAAGATAGACAATCAGCATCAATTAGCAAATGTTCTTACTTTATTAAAAGTAAAAACACAGACAGGCCGCACCCATCAAATTCGAATCCATTTAAAAAGTATTGGCCATCCCATTGTTGGTGATAAAAAATATAAAATTAAAAGACAAAAAATAATTGATTTAGGTCGAATCTTCCTTCATGCTTACAAATTAGGTTTTTATGATTTAGTCGGTGAATGGCAAGAATATTGGGTTGACCTACCCCCAAAACTAAAGAGTTTTCTAAAAAAAATAGAAACGTAGTCATTGGGAATTATTTAAAAAAATTAGATATTAAAAATTTTAAGAAATATGATTATTACTATTTCAGGAAAACCAGGAGCGGGGAAAACAACAGTTGGTCGAATATTGGCTAAACAACTTGGTTATAAATTTTATTCAATTGGAGAATTTCGTGGTGAAATGGCGCAAAAATTAGGTTTCACCATTGATGAATTAAATAAAATTGGCGAGAAAAATTTTTGGACCGACCAACGGGCTGATGAATTTCAGAAAAAAATTGGCGAGACAGAAAATGACGTTATTATCGACGGCTGGATTGCTTTTCATTTTATTCCTAATTCCTTTAAGGTTTTTTTAGATGTCGATCCGAAGGTTTCGGCGCGTCGCGTCTTTATTGATCAAAGACCAGATGAGGAATATCTAGATAATGAGAAAAAGGTTTTAAAACAACTTCAGGAAAGATTAAAAGAAACAAGAAAAAGATTTTTAAAATATTATCAAGTTGATTTTTTAGATAAATCTCATTACGATTTAATTATTAATACTAGTAAAATTCCACCTGAAGAGGTGGTAAAAATAATTAGAGAAAAAATAGAAAAATTATGAGTGAAATAAAAACAACTGAAATTAAACCAGGAATGTTGGTTCAAGTCCATCAAAAAATTAAAGAACTTGATGCCAAGGGTAATCCAAAAGAAAAAATTCAAGTTTTTGAGGGAATGGTTATTGCTCGAAGGGGTGGCAATACACCCGGCGCAACTTTCACGATTAGAAAAATTGGGGCCGATGGAATTGGAATCGAAAAAATCTATCCAATTCATTTGCCAACAATTACTAAAGTAGATTTGGTTAAACAATACAAAGTAAGGAAAGCAAAATTATACTATTTAAGAAATTACAAGAAAAAATTAAAAGAAATTAAATAAAACAACCCGAAAAACTCGAATTACAACTTGAATAAAACAAATAATTTATAGTTTAAATTTTATAGTTTTGTAGCGGGCCGGGATGGTGGAACAGTAGACACAAGAGGCTGAGGACCTCTGGCCCGTTTGGGTCGTGGGAGTGCGAATCTCCCTCCCGGCATTAATTTTTTATTTTTTATTTTTAACTTTTAATTTTTATTGTCTTGCCTTGGACACTAAATAAAATTTTCAATTTCCAAATTCCAAATTCCAATTCTCAATTCTCAATTTTCAAACAAATTCAAGGGGTTAAAAAATCATAATAATGGTACAGTGAAGGCAACTAAATATTTAAAGCCATTAATTATAAAATTGTTTTTCCCGACATCCTCGATCAAAGAGAAGACAGACAAACAGAGTATAAATTAAAAAAATTAAAAAGTAGAAAAATAATTAAAAAAATAATTGATAACAAAAGAATAACTATTAAAAATAAAAAGGGCCCATAGTCTAGCAGTAAAACACCTCCATGGCATGGAGGAGTCCGGGGTGCGACTCCCCGTGGGTCCATTAAAAATTGATAGAGCGTTCCGACAAGCCTGCCCTGTATCGGAAAGAGCGGGGTTTAGGTTTTTTCATGTCCAATTTATTCAATAAATTTACTCCAAACAATCATCTTTTTTTTAACAACAATAAAGCTTTTTAGGGATTTTTCCTTCTTCTAATTTTCCAAAGGGGTTGCCAAATTTTCTGATATTTTCAATCATTTCTTTATTTGTTTCTGTTTGCAAATTTTCTTTTTCAAGATAACTTCTCAATTTTTTCATTAACTCTGGCAAATTAATTTTTACCGGACAATTTTGATAACAAGTCAGACAAGAGGTACAAGAAAAACAATTTGAATCTACGGCTTTTTTAAAACCTTCTAAAAATCCAGCAAAAATTATTCCTTTTGTGCCCAAATATTTTGACCCATAATTCTTGCCAATTTGATGGAAAACTGGACAAAAATCCAAGCAAGCACCGCAATTGATACAATATAAAATTTCTTCAAATCCTTCTTTCAAAAGTTTTTCTCTGCCATTGTTTAATAAAATCAAATTCACTTCTTTTGCTCCTTGAGCACCAATTACGGTTTGATTTTGAATATCAGCGGTTTTTGAGGGACCTGAAATTATTGAAACATAAACTGGAAAATCTTGACCCGTTCCCCAAATAGCAGAAGCTTTGATAATTTTTAAAGCATCTTCTAAATTTTCAACAATTTTTTCAAAACCAGAAATCACAATATGAGTTTCTGGCCACCTTGAAACTAAAGAGATATTCCCTTCATTTTCTAAAATTAAAATTTTCCCATCGGCGGTTATGACATTGGCTCCTGAAATTCCAGCTTCTGCTTGAGAAATTTTTTCCCTTAATAAATTTCTAACAAAGGAAGCAATTTTTTCTGGTTTAGATTCAACATCGGTATTAAATTTTTCTTTAATTTTCGTTACAATTTCTTCTGGCGTTAAATGAATCGCAGGCAAAACCGGATGGGATTCTTTTTCTTCCATTATTTGACAAATAAAATCTCCCAAATCAGTTTCGATTAATTCTTTGTCTGTCAAAAATCCTTCTTCTTCTATTTCATTAAAAACGTTTGATTTTGACTTGATAATTTTTGTTTTCCCTTTTGTTAAATTTTCAATGATTTCTCTGGCTTCTTTTCCATTTTTTGCCTCAAAAACATTAATTCCATTTTCTTTTAATGAGAAAATGGCTTTTTTCTTTAAACTCTCAATTTGAGAAATTGCTTTCTTTTTAATTTGATAAAGTTCTTCTCTAAAATTTTCGTATTCTAAATTATTTTTCAAAAGCGCCTTTTTCCTCTTTGCTCTGTATTCCAAAACAACTTGCCACAAAACTGCTTTTGTTTTTTCATTTAAAAATTCTCCCTTCATAAATCTTCAAATAATTCTATTAATTCTTTGACCTCTATCTCTTTGGCGTTTTCTTTTAGATGAAGATAGCACAAAGGACAATTTGTACATAAAATTTTTGCTCCGGTTTTTTTTGCTTGTTCAATTCTATCTTTGCCAATTTTATTTGCCAACCCTGATTCGTTTGATTTTACCCCACCGCCTGCTCCACAACAAAAACTCTCGGTCCTTGAAAGTTCCATCTCTGAAATTTCGTATCCTAATTTTTTAATAATTTCTCTTGGCTCTTCACAAATTCCCAATCCTCTACCCAAATGACAAGGGTCATGATAGCTAACTGTTCCCCGGTTAGAATTTCCAATTTTCAATTTCCAATTTCCAATTTTTCTTGTTATTGTCTGGCTAATGTGTTCTACTTCAATATCCCATTTTTTCCCCAAAACTTTTGGATACTCAATTTTAAAGGTCATTGCACAAGCCGGGCAATTGGTGATTATTTTTTTAATTGAATGCTCCTTGAAAATTTTAAAATTTTCCTCGGCCACTTTTTTGAAATCTTCAAGATAACCTGCTTTTAAAGCCGGAGACCCGCAACATTTTTCCAATTCTGAAAGCTCAATAAAATCAATGCCAATTTTCCTCAAAATTTTTTCGTATTTCCCCTTGAGATCTTTGGCAACAAACTTTGTCAAACATCCTGGATAATATAATGTATTTCTGCCTAAAATTTTTTCAAAAATTTTCATATTACATCCAACCCTTAAAAAAGGCTATGGCTAAAAATAGTAAAATTAGGCCGGCAATCAATCGCATATATTTTCTAAAATTTAATCTCCATTTTTCCATTCTATCAACTTGGGCCCAGGCAAAAGAAACTCCGATAATGATAATTAATAAAGGAACGATGAAAAAGAAATTGTACCAAATTAAATATGGAATGTGTGCTCCGACCCTTTCGGCTAAAATAGTGGTATAAACTAAAGGAATTCCGACAGTACAAGGAAGTTCAACCAGAGAAGATAAAAGAGCCAACAAAATTGCTGAAGGAATAGTTCCTCTTTTAACTAATTTTTCAATTGTTGGCTTAGCACTTTCTGGAATTTCTAAAGAAATACCTTTTCCGTAGGCGAAAAAATCTTTGATTAGAATCAAACTGGCAATTAAGGCAAAAACTGCAATAATGATTTTTATTTTTTGAATAAAACCAATTAAAGAAATTAAATTAATCATTCCCAACATAAAAAGGAAATAAATAACAAAGACGCCCAAAGTGAAAACCAGGCCAACTTTTATTGCTCTTTTTTTTGAACCAATAGCCAAAAGATAAGTGAGTAAAAACAAAAGGACAGAAAACATACAGGGATTAATGCCATCAGCCAAGCCTAAAATTATGCCCAAAAAGAGCAAAGAAGATTGAGAAGAAATTTTAATTTCTTTACCAAAAATTGGAATGGTGAATTCTTTTTTTTCTTCAGGAGTAAAAGTAGATGGTTTTGGAATTTGTTTTAAGGTCTGTTTTATTTCTTCAACCGGACAAGGGCAACCTTCTTTTTGGCAGCGCAAAATTACTTTTTCAATGTTGTTTCTGATCGATTCGTCTCCAATTAAATAAGTATCTCCCAAAAAAACAATTGGAAAACCCGAAAAAGAAATTTTGTAAAAATTTTGAAGTTTTTGATAAAGTTTTAAATTTTCTTCGCTTTCGGAAACATTATAAATTTTAAAATCGATTTCATATTTTTTCGCTATATTTTCAAGAAAACCTTCTAAATTTTGACACTGGAGACATTTATCTTTTACAAAGTAATGAATACAAATTTTTGATTCTTTTTGGGGTTCTTCTTTGGAAATTGATTTTTCTTTGGGTGTTTCTTCTTTTTGAGACACTTCTTCCTTAGATGATTCCTCTTTTAAAGATACTTCTTCTTTCGGTTTCCATTTATCGATTCCTCCCGCAATTAAAATCTCTTCCGGTGAAGGACATTGAGTTTGAAGACAATTCTGAATTAAACCTTCGATTTCTTTTCCAGTTGTTTCTTTTGTTCCGAAACCAACAACAAAGTCTTTACCAATAAAAGTTGTTGGCACTCCTTGGGCTTGAGTTTTGTAAGCTTGGGCCACCCTTTGAAAAAGTTCTTGGTTTTCCTGACTATAATAAACCTCAAATTCTTTGACCTCCAATTGAGGATATTTTTGTTTTAATTCTTCCAAAAATGGTTTCTCTTTTGCGCAATGAGGACAACCCTGACCCCAAAAAAAATAAATCTCAAGTTTTTCTTTAGCTAAAATTTCTTTTTTAAGAAAAAAAGATAAAAGCAAGACAAAAACTAACAAAAAGAAAATTTTCTTTTTCATATTTTTTATTTTACTTTATTTTAACCCTTTTTCAAGATTATTGAAACTAAAAAAATTAAAAAACCAGAAATAACAATTAAGGGGCCAGCTGGGAAATTAGTCATTTGGAAAAGAAAAATTCCCAAAATTGCAGAAATTACTCCAAAAATTAAAGAGCCAAAAGAATATTGAGAAAGGTTTTTTGCTAAATTTTTGCTGGCAAAGCTGAAATAACATTTTAATTTAAATAACAACCAGAACAAGTTGAATAAAATCCCAAACATCTTCCTTTTTAGTTGGTAATCCCTTTTAAGCCACTAATATCACAATTTGTACCATATTTTAACACCTTGTCACTAATTTAAAACAATAACCATAAATTGAATCTTGCCACCCTCTTTTCTCTCCTTCAGCTTCAAAAATCTTGTTACATTTTGGACAATAAAATTTATCCGTATTTAAATTTTGCCAAAGATTAAACCAGCTAGTGTTGAATAAAATATAACCAAAGATACATAAACAATAGTTTTTTTAGTCCCTAAAACCTTTCTAATCACCAACATATTTGGTAAGCTCAAAGAAGGACCAGCCAAAAGCAGGGCTAAGGCTGGGCCTTGAGACATTCCTTTGGCAATGAGAGCTTGTAAAATTGGAATTTCTGTTAAAGTGGAAAAATACATAAAGGCACCGAAGATGGCCGACACTAAATTGCCAAGAATTGAATTTGAACCAACTAACTTAATAATCAAACTTTCAGGTAAAAAGGGCATAATAAAACCAGCCACAAATACACCAATAAATAAAACTGGCAAAAGCATCTTGGTAAAAGACCATGTTTCTTTAAGCCATTCTTTAGTTGTCTCTTGATGAAATTTAAAAATAGCAATACCGGCGGTAATTAAAGCCAGTAAAATCATTAAGCCAAATTTTATTGTTCTATCAATTTGTAAACCATTAACTACCAAAATACCAACTATGGCAATAAAAAAAGCAACTAAAACCCTTTTACCAATTTTTATTTCTTTGTATTCTTCCATAAATAATCCCCCGGCTTCTGTTTTTTCTCTAAAAATCAATTGCATTGACAGACCAACTAAGACAGATAATGAAATAGCAGATATCACCCGAGCCAAGCCAATTTTAAATCCCAAGACAGACATGGTTAAAAATATAGCCGCGATATTTATAGCTGGCCCGGAAAAAAGAAAAGTAATGGCCGGCCCAAGTCCAGCCCCTCTTTTTCTAATACCGGCAAACAATGGCAGAATAGTGCAAGAACAAACCGCCAAAATAGAGCCGAAAATTGAAGCCAAAGAATAAGAAATATATTTTTTTGCCTGACCGCCCAAATAGCGCAAAACAAAATCTTTTTTGACGAAAACCGAAATTGCTCCGGCAATAAAAAATGCCGGCACCAAACAGGTTAAAACATGCTGACGAGCATATTCGTTTAACAATTTAAAGCCAGATAAAATAGCGCTGCTAAATAAAGCCGAGTTTATCGGCATAAAATAGAAAAACAAAAACAAACCGACCAGAAAAATAAAAATGTTAGTTTCTTTTTTCATAAATTTATTTAAGCCAGCTCTTTATTTCTTCAATATCAGGAATTCTGCCCGCAGCCTTGACCTCTTCATCAATCACGAGAGCGGGAGTAGACATTACGCCGTATTCGATAATTTCGTCTATTTCGTAGACATGCTCTATCTGAACATCTTTTAACCCAAGCTCTTCCACCGCTTTTTTCGCGTTGGTTTCTAATTTCTGGCAATTAGGGCAGCCAGAACCCAAAATTTTGATAACCATAGGTTTATTGGTTTAATATTTTGTTTAACTCTTTTAAGTATTTTTTAACGACCTTTTGATTTAATTGATAAAATATCTTTAAGCCGACCTTTTTTGAAGAAATTAAATTTAAATTTTTTAAAACTTTTAAATGATGAGAAACTAAATTTTGGGGAAGCTTTAAGCACTGCCAAATCTCACAAACGCATTTTTCTCCATCTTTTAAAAGACATAAAATTTTTAATCTGTTTGGCTCAGAAATCTTTTTTAATA
>Ga0068707_1000456_pt1 | contig 26388 bp, 23 predicted proteins | sample YNPNPMetaG_FD_66600 | JGI IMG/M metagenome (GOLD analysis project Ga0068707, IMG submission 66600) | Anoxygenic and chlorotrophic microbial mat microbial communities from Yellowstone National Park, USA - YNP NP MetaG | ecosystem: Environmental > Aquatic > Thermal springs > Hot (42-90C) >... | reverse complement strand
CTCGTCAATACCGATACCAACCTCGCGCGTCACGTTCGTGCTTCCGACGACGAAGTGGACGCCATGAACCGCAAGATGTATCTGGATATTCAGCAGTATATGAGCGATCACCCAGATCGTATTCCGGAGCTTGTTCACTTGATATCTGTATCCCGGCACCTTGAGCGAATCGCCGACCAGGCAACCAACATTGCCGAAGATGTAATTTACATGGTCGAAGGTGAAATCGTCCGCCATCAACCGGAAGACTTCTCCGCCAGCGAGCATTAGATTTCTGTTGCCATTTGCAAATACAACCGCCGTGATAATTTGCGGCGGTTTTTTCTGTTTGGATGAGCTTGAATTCGGGTAAGCTCTCCTCGACAGATAAAGTCAGTCAGTGGAGGAATCTCAAAATGGTTCAAGTAGGACAAGAGGCACCCGGTTTCGTGGCAGAAGCAGTTCTTGGTGACAAGTTCGTAGAGGTCAAGCTGCCTGACTATAAAGGAAAGTGGCTAGTTCTGTTCTTCTGGCCTCTAGATTTTACGTTTGTCTGCCCGACTGAGGTGACAGCTTTTAGCGCAAGGCTGGACGAATTCCAGGCTCTCGGTGCGGAGGTTGTGGGAGTCAGCACTGACAGCAAGTTCACGCATCTAGCCTGGACGGAAAAGATAGGAAAGATTAGATACCCCATGGTTGCAGACATCACAAAGGAAATTAGCAGGCAGTATGGTGTATTGATTGAGGAACAAGGCATTGCACTGCGAGGTCTGTTTGTAATAGACCCAGAGGGAAAGTTGAGATACCAGGTCGTTCACGACCTGAACATCGGACGCAACGTTGATGAGGTGCTAAGAGTCCTAAAAGCCCTTCAGACCGGAGAGCTTTGCCCAGTTAACTGGGAAGACGGTATGGAGACCTTGGGCAAGGCCTAAAAACTAGAGGCGAGGAGGACATTACCGCATACTCATTTGGATGCGGACTCGGAAAGAGAGGGACACTCCAAGGCCGGCGGACAATAAGGGATGGGCACGCCGGCCATTCATTGCGTACAGCGCTGATCATCTCGCCAACCGCATCGACTACTCGCGCAACCAATGGCGGCGTCGGCCGATCTACCTTTTTCACCATCAAAATGTTCGTAAGTGCTCTACCAGGTCGCAGAACAAGCTTTCCACGATAGTACATTGCGGAGGAGCTACCGCCATCCAAACACGCGGCTTCGCGAGCTCCGAGAGCCTTCATAATAGCCGCACATTTACCGAAGGTCACCGGCGTTCTCACCGACACCAACAACAGCTTGTTGTGTGCGGTGAGCCCTAAAGCCATTCTTGTTCGATCTCCGAATAAGCCCGGAGACTTGAAACCTTCACGCCTAGGATCTAAAACATACATGCCCTGGGAGAGCAACTTTGGACCAGTTCGCAAACCACAGTCGATGCCGGTCCAGTCGAATCTGTCCCCCTTCCTAGTCGGGATGAACCTTACCACGTATGGCTGAACTACATCAGTGGAGCGAACCGAAGACACCTCCACACACGACATACCACCCGGTCGGAAGAAACAAACCACTGTTCCAATTGCACCCTCAAACAGGCGATTGCCACCCGTAACAATGGAACCTACCGGGTATAGGGTGCGTGTGTCGAAGTAAGTACCCGTAACTGCAGCCAATGGAGCATGCCTGTTCACCATCTTCCAGAAAGACTCGCTAGCCGGGATTCCTCTGGCCGGAAGGCCGATGGATACGTGAAGACTCGGGTCGTTGAGGTCGACGGTGATCACGTAAGCGACAGCTCCAAACACGCTGCGCTTGCAGAGAGTAACGCTTTGTGTCGCGGCTTCCGGACATTCAGTTACCCACAAAGCAACCACGCTGACCAGGGCAAAGAGGATTAGAACACGTCTCAGTAGAGCAAACATTTTGCCGCACCTCCTCGGCCGGCCTCTTCAGAGTCGTCCGGTCTTCCCGAGTGCGGGCGGCCATAAGGCCGGCGTGGTATTGATGAGCTTCTTCTACTTATTAGACGAACACAAGAGGTGTTGTGTTCTCTCGTGGGGAAGATGCGTATCAGGTTAGGAATATGCGGGGTGCTGATATGTCAAATAGCGGATTGACCGGTCGCGATCTCCGAGGAGCAGTGTTGTTCGCGGCCCTGATCTACTTGGCAATACAGTTTATCGCGCAGATAGCGAGTGTCTTGCTAGTGTTCGCAATAACCGCGATACTGGTGGTAACCCTAAACCCAGCAGTCACTTGGTTAGCGATGCGCCGTTTTCCACGGCCGGCCTCTGCTGGAATTCTGGCCATACTGGTAATCTCAGTTATGTCCGTCACGCTCTATCTCATTATTCCGCCCGCAGGTGAGCAAATCAGAGAACTGGTAAAGCAAGCCCCGGGGCTGGCCGACCAGTGGCTCCAACGCCTCAGAGCCAACTATCCTAGCATAGGGCCTTATTTACCGCACGAAGTATCCATCTCCAAAGGCACAATCGAGAGGCTAATTGCGGTGGGGCTTGGCGGTGCTTCCCGCGCCACCGCCAGCGCAGCAGGTGCAATAGCCAGCTCTATTCTCGTATTCATCACCACGATCTACGCGCTGGCATCTCCAAAACCAATTGTGGACGGGTTTCTCAACGCATTCCACCCCACTCATCGCGCACGAGTCTCGAAGGTTTGTTCCGAGCTGGGAGGCCAGATTCGCGCATGGGCCGCCGGCGTGCTATTTGCAATGTTCGCAATATTTGTCCTTACTTGGATCGGCCTCGCTTTGATAGGAATTAAGGAAGCATTTCTGTTTGCGGTCATAGCAGGTTTGCTCGAGGCAGTCCCGATAGTGGGGCCAGTACTGTCCGCAGTACCGCCTATCATCGTCGCGCTACTGCAAAACCCTATAACTGCACTGTGGATAGGAGTTCTTTTTCTAGGAATTCAACAACTGGAAAATCACATCTTGGTGCCAATGATTATGTCGAGACAGCTATCGCTGCATCCTGTGACGGTCATCTTTGCGGTGATGGTGATGGGTGGCCTTTTCGGACTGGTGGGAGTATTTCTTGCGACTCCGGCAGCAGCGACGACGGGGATTCTATACAGAGAGCTTTATCAGAGTAGTTTGAACAACGCGACGCACGATCAATGAGCAAACCAATCACATGTCATATATTAACCCATGCGCAGCGCGACTGAAATCAATTTGTAACACTATTTCGCACAGATATTCGCGGTCAATAAACAAAAGAGGGCAACGTCATTGCGTCTTGAGAAAAACTGGTATTTTTAGCAGTATCTCGTCGCCGCCGCATGTGATAAACATGCTGATGTAACCTCCTGGGCGGCGGGCTTTCCTCAGGATCGGCTGATTATAACCGATAGCCTGCCGCCACAATTTCACGTCTGCGCAGGCCGGACATCAATCGCCTCCTCCTCCTTGACCCATATCACCCCCCCATCATGTGATACGTAGAAAAGCTTGGCCTCCTCTGCCACGTCCAGCAACCGCCCATGTCGAGTCTCCCACTTTGTCTGCCCATCCGGGCCTTTCACAGGAAATCGGTAGATCAGCTCCAGCTTTTCTTCGGCATCCAACCGCTCGGCGATGTCGCTCAGGTCCACGACGCATCCTCCAACTCTACACTGGAAATGGGCGACCAATCATTCAGTTTATAATGCATTTGTACACCGCGGTGCGAGTATCCTTCCAAAACGTGTTATAATATTGCACGAATGGGTGAATGCCAGAGCCTAAAGACAGAGTTAATCGACTTCCACACACACGCATTTCCTGACGATCTTGCTCCGCGAGCTATTGAAACGCTGCTGGGCGCCTATCGGGTTACTCCAGTTACCGATGGAAGCGTCGGAGCCTTAATCAGGCATATGGACAAGGCTCGCATTAACCGGGCCGTGCTACTGCCAGTAGCAACTAAGCCAGCACAAGTGCAAAGCATCAACAACTGGTCAGCCGGAGTCTCTTGCGACCGAATTATGGCATTTGGCGCCATTCATCCCGGCTTCCCCGATATTAAAGGTGAGATCGACCGTATCGTCGAACTCGGCCTACCCGGAATCAAGATTCAGCCAAATTGGCAGGGATTTTACGCCGACGACCGAGAGGCATATCCCATCTATGAAGCCGCTCAGGGCAAGCTGATCGTGGTATTCCACTGCGGAAAGGAATTGGCCGAATTCAATGAACTCAAGGCAACGCCAGAGCGAATTGCGCGTGTTCGTCGGCACTTTCCAGAACTCACTATCGTGGTAGCTCACATGGGTGGATACCGTATGTGGGATGAAGTGGAAAAGTTTTTGCTCGGAAGCAGCGTTTACTTCGACACATCCGCTTGCTTCCCAAACGATCTGCCGGACGACCGGTTCATACGCCTAATACGCGAGCACGGACCGGAGCGGATACTGTTTGGAACGGATATACCTTTTGGCGATCCTTTGCAAGACATTCCGAGGCTTCGCGGATTCGGCTTCACCGAGGATGAACTGCGAGGAATACTTGGAGGCAATGCGAGGCGATTGCTGGATGCAACCATAGGCGGCTAGTCCACACGGCTAGGCTCCAGATGACCGACTAGGATGCACAACGTTGGGAACGCCAGCAACGCCCTTACGCACCAAGGTATCCCTCTTGAAACAGGAATCGTTGGTTTGTGGGTAGTCTAGATTGTAGTGCAGTCCACGACTTTCTTTGCGAGACTGAGCGCAAACCACTATCAGCTCTGAGGTGAGCGACATATTACGGAGCTCAAGCAGCTTGGGATCAAGAACCGACGAGTGGTATATCTCGTAGGCCTGGCGCCTCACTTCTTCAATCTCTGCATAGGCTTTGGCTAAACGTTCGTCACTCCGGACAATGCCGACGTATTTCCACATCGCCTTTCTAAGCCGGAGAGTAAGCTCGTCGACGAGCAGTCGGTCCGTGGGCTTAACGTGTGAAGACTTATCGTATTCATCTATGTCCACGAGCTGGGCACCACGAACCAGTTCCTGCGCGTCCAGCGCTGCTCTCCTTGCAAAAACTACCGCCTCGAGCAGCGAGTTGCTCGCCAGTCGATTCGAGCCGTGCACTCCGGTACAAGCCACCTCGCCGCACGCATATAGGTTGCCGATTGTCGTGCGACCCTCGGTATCCGTTACCACGCCGCCGCACGAGTAATGCGCCGCAGGCACAATAGGAATCCACTCGCGCGTCATGTCTATCCCGACGGACAGGCACGTCTCGAATATATGCGGAAAATGCGATTTGATCAGAGATGGGTCGAGATGAGTACAGTCCAGGTAGACACACTCGTCGCCACTCGCCTTGAGCTCCGTATCTATTGCTCGAGCCACAATATCTCGCGGGGCAAGACACTTCATCGGATGGTAGCGCGACATAAAGGTCTCCCCGTTTCGAAGTCGCAGGAGTCCGCCTTCCCCTCTGACCGCCTCGGAGATCAAGAAAGATCGTGCTCCGGGGTGGTAGAGCGTGGTAGGATGAAATTGGATGAACTCCATATTCCCAATCAAGGCACCAGCTCTGAAGGCCATCGCCACGCCATCGCCCGTTGCGATCTCCGGATTGGTGGTGTGCAGGTAGACTCGGCTGAGCCCGCCAGTGGCCAACATCGTGACCTTGGCGCGGAAGCTCATCACATCGCCAGTTTCGGAGTCAAGCACGTGCGCACCCGCGCACACACTCCGACCATTGCCATCGCGAACGATAAGATCAATGGCATGGTCGTGTTCGAAAAGCCGAATATTCTGGTTTGCCTTTGCTTTGGCAACCAACGCCCGCTCGATCTCGCGGCCGGTTAAGTCCGCTGCGTGCACGATCCGCCTCGCCGAATGACCGCCTTCGCGACCTAGGTCAAGGTGATAGAGCGTGTCGGAGTCATCCCTTTGTGTAAAGCGAACACCAAGCTCCAAGAGCTCTTTCACGCGATCGGGACCTTCTCTCACGAGGATCTCGACGGCATCCCTATGGCAAATTGACCCGCCCGTAGTGATAGTGTCGTTGATGTGGGATTCAAAACTGTCGGCCGGATCCATCACAGCCGCAATCCCGCCTTGGGCGTAGTTTGTGTTGGACTCAGTGTCGCTCTTTTTCGTAACAACGGCCACGCGCCCAAACTCAGCCGCGCGCAGCGCGAAGCTTAACCCCGCAATCCCAGTGCCAAGAACGAGGACGTCAACATCTATTATCACTAATCAGGCCGCTCCCGTGTCCGCGAGCTCTGCACGGACTGCGTCGTGTGGAAATAACCGGCGTGGCCCGTCGTATATCCCCGCCGATCAGCTTCATTATACCGAAACCGAAAGCGCGCAACAACCAGCCGGAGGAGTCGAAACTTGGTTAGTCACCCTCCACAGTACTTCCTACCGACGTGGAGAAATGCTGATGTTTGAGCTTCCTCTATGCGTTACAACAGGCCTCTACACTTCACTTATGCAAGACAAAGAACCGAGACTGGAATAAGCATCAAGCCTGCCGAGCAAGTGTCCTGCGGCGGGCCGATAGACGGATTTCGATGCGTTCTTTTTGGTGGCTGATTGGCTTACAATCTAGCTGTGCGGCGCCGAAAAGCAAGGAGCGATCCCAAGCCACCCAGTAACGCGATTATTGAGCAAGGTTCGGGCACGACCTGCTCGCAGTATGCCACTACGTGTCCTTGCATGCCGAACCAAGAGCCAAGAGCAAGCACTTTGCCGCCGAAAGTCAAAGAGTCGTGAGCGAGAAAGTACCCCGGGATCTGACCATTAGGAAACAGTTGAACAAAATAGTGACGACCTACTGGATTACCGGGCCAAATCCTCTCTCCGTCATTGGTTACCCACGCGATATGCGTGGATCCGATCTTGTCCAACAAGTTCGAGAAGCCGGTCGGGTTAGTGTCATACAAATCCCTAATGTGGTAGGTCCAATCCGCGATGCTCCAATTACTGCCGAACTCGGATTGAACGCGGGCCGTCAAATCCTCGGTCTCTGAGTATAGGCCCGTTGTCACGTCCAGTGTGCCCGCGTTTGTCTGAGCTGCCATCAAGATGAATAGGCCAACCAATGCCAACATCAACGATAGATTCTGTTTTCGCATATTCGTTTCCCCCTCATCATTCATCGTCTAAGAACTCACTAGGAACAGACAACCGGAATTGATTTGCCCAGGTTGCCAGCCATACGTTGTGTGTGCAAAATCCGTGCCATACCCATATCAGTTGCGCTATCAACACGTTCTTATCTTAGCCTATGCTTCTGCCCGTGATCATTCCCTTATGGTTAGGCCTAACGAGTGTCCATAGCATCATTCAACTCCTAATACAGAAGTCCCCTATGTGAGCAGTTGCGCCTCAAGCATCGCCGACTTCGGGCCAAGTCGGCGGCCTCCACCGTGGCACTGAGTAATGAGATGAGAGGTATAATTGTGAGTGAATCTTGCAGTGATAATCCAAGGCTTAAGGTTTGGTGGAGTGACGGAGGGTGGGTAAAAACGTTGAGCGTGGTTAGGGCACCCACTACAGCGCCACCCGCGCAATGGGGTGGAAACGTGGAGGTTCGCTTGGACGCTCTGCCATTTGGTTACGCTGTGTCGCAGACCAGCGATAAGCGGACGATCTACCTGTGGCGCGAGCTGGATTTCGCTGCTTCCATCGAGCTTATGCCGAAGTTGGCCGATCTCTGCGGCCCAACGATGACCGACGTGTGTCTTGATCTCAGCCGAGTCGAGTTCATCGACAGCGAGGGGATCAAATCACTAATCACGCTCTTTGAAGCAGTGCGCGTGAACGGGGGCATACCGCGAATCGCCCGACACAGTCCGAGCACCCGCCGTACCATACGTATGGCTGGAGTGGAGAAGCTACTACACCCAGAGGACAACTCGCTAAGCACTTTCCCGGTATTACCGAAACTGGAAGCAATCAACTAGGCGCATAACTCCCGTGCGGACGCAACGTCAGAACCCCAACCAAGGAGGATCATTCCGGTAGCTGCCGAGGCGGGCACGTCGCACGAGATCGGCCAACCGATCGCAGCCACTCTGTGCGTTCAGACCTGCTCATAGAGTGCCTTTTAGTCCAGCTTGCTGGGATCACCGAACCTCTCACTCATCCCGTAAGTAGGCAAGATCTGGTCAGAGGAACCAACAATCGCCGGCAACCGATCGAGTTCCGCCCACGACCGACGCAGCATCTGTGCGCTCACCGGCCTGGCGAACGTGCTCAGGGTCTACAATATCGTTTAGGCGTGACCGGTGTTCGTGCACGTGTGTCTAGCGCCCTCAGGTGCGAAAACCGGCGAGGTACTCCACCAAAGTGCCGGCCCCAGCCCCGGTGGCTCCTTTCCTGGCAAGTAGTGTATCCTCCTCAGCAGTGCAGGACGAAAGGTCTATGTGTGCCCATGGCACGTCACCGGCAAACGACGAGAGGAACAGCGCCGCCTTGATGGCATCGCCTTCCCTGCGGCTTGCGTTCTTAAGGTCAGCAACGTCGCTTTTAATCTGTTCGCGATAATCCGTCCACAAGGGCATTTCCCACATCGGATCGCCGCAAGCTGCCCCGGCGTTCAATATCCGTCGCACGAGAGCGGGGTCAGTTCCAAATACCCCCGCCACATCGTGACCCAAAGCAACTACGCAAGCTCCGGTGAGAGTCGCAAGGTCGATGATCTCGTCCACGCCAATCTTCTTCGCATAAGCAATCGCATCGGCAAGTATGAGTCGCCCCTCGGCGTCCGTGTTAGTCACCTCGACGGTCTTGCCGTCAAGAGAGGTAAATACATCACCTGGATGAATTGCCGACGAACCTATACAGTTCTCCGTACACGGCAGAAGCGCGACGACGTTTACTAATGGCTTGAGGCGCGTTACGACTCGCATCACGGCAAGCACCGCACCTGCGCCGGACATGTCGTCTTTCATACCATACATCGAATCGGATGTCTTAAGAGAGTAACCGCCCGTGTCAAACGTGATACCCTTACCTACCAAGGCGATGGTCTTAGCCGCTCCAGGCGAGTCGTATCGAAGCTCAATGAAGCGCGGCTCTACACTGCTTCCCCGCGCCACTGCCGCTAACAGTCCCATTCCTTCGGATTCGATGCTCTTGCGATCCAGCACCATGCACCTCAACCCATCTTGCTTCGCAGTCAGCATGGCAATCTCCGCAAGATACTGTGGAGTGACAACGTTTGATGGTTCGTTAGCCAGATCGCGCGCAAATGTGACAGCTTCGCCTACTATCTCGGCAAGCTCAATTCCACGCCTCACGTCGGGTAGCACTTCCTCACGAAGCTCGACTATCTCAAAACTCTCGATGGGGTTCGGCTTCGCATTCTCGGTCTTGAGGCGATTGTGCTCATATACGCCGAGAGTCATGCCCAGCGCGGTAGCCTTCGCACAATCATAAGGAGCGAGTCCCCCGACTCCCGCGCCGTGGAGAATGCTGACGACACTCTTAGCGCGCAACTCTCTGCATACCTTCCCCGCTGCCCCGGCAGCTTGCATAATGCGACGAACACCGAACTCGGCAGGGCTTCCAAGACCGACAACAAGCACCTTCTTAGCGGCAACACCCCCACGGCAGCGAATGACCGCGGTCCTCCCGAGGTTACCGTCGAAACCTTCCTCGCGTATGAGTTCCGTAATTGCTCCGTCCAGGGCCCGATCGACGGCACCCGTCGCTCCACCGTGACTCGATACTCCCTTAAACAAGTTAACAATAAGTATGTCGCATCGAGCCTCAACAATCGAACCTATTCTTGCCGAAAGATTCATCCGCTTCCTCCATCCATTAATACAGTACCGCCTTCGGGAGTATCTTTCGGAGTAATGTTATCCGAGGATGTTATTATATAGTCCTACCGCAGGGGTGTCCAAGTCTTGGCACTAAAGCCAAGCGTGGTAATAGGAAATTAAACGGAACTAGCGGCGTCGCTGCCTGGAGGAAAGGATTTTCTGTGCTTCGCGGTATTTGACAACAGTCCGCCGGGCAACGTCGTAGCCACGTTCACGGAGGATATCGGCAATCTGTTGATCACTCAACGGATTGCGCTTATCCTCGTTATTAATCAGCTCGCCTATTAGATCTTTTACCGATACTGAACCATCGAAGAAAAAGTCAAACGGCACGACCTCTTCGCTGGGCAATTGGACATATTTGTTCGCCGTAGCACGGCTGACGGTGGACTCGTGCATTTTGAGGGAACGTGCGAGCTTGGTGCGAGTCAAAGGCCTGAGGAACGACCTGGCACCAGTTTCCAAATAGCCCTGCTGATATTCCACAATTGCCTTGGTAATCTGGCGCAAGGTGCGCCTGCGCTCGTTTATGTTCTTGATGAACAATTCGGCCCGCTCAACAAACTCGACAATATGCTTCTTGTCCTCTTTGCTGAACTTGTTACCACCGCCGTTCTTCATTTCCTCATACAATGCTTTGTAGCGGCTGTTGACGTTCAGGAAGTAATGATCGTGACCGACTATCTCTATCTCGTATCCGGCGGTAGACCTCCGAACAATGACATCCGGTCTCACCGCTGAGCTGCCGGAATCGCCTTCGTTCTGAAAAGGCGGACGAAAACCGTTACCCGGGTAAGGGTTTAGGCGTTTCTTTACAAACTCAATGGCATCGAGAATCTCGCGAGTGCTTACTCTAAGTTTTCGGGCCATCCTACCTATCTTACCCGCCAGCATTTCCTGCCAGAGATCCCGCACTATGGCCAAGGCTATGGAGTTCCCTTGATCGTCCTCCTCAAGTCTTTCCAGTTGTATTCTTAGGCACTCACGTATATCCCTTGCTCCTATCCCAGGCGGATCGAACGTCTGAATGACAGCCAGTACCGCCTCGACCTGATCAGGGTCGCGGCCCATTTCATGTGCGAACTCCTCGATCGTGCCCTCCAGATAACCAGAATCGTTGATGTTGGATATTATGTACTCGCCGATTTCCCATTCGGATGAGGCTAGCACCGCCCTGAGTTGCGAAATAAGATAGTCCTGCAGCGTCACCTCAGCCCGAACGTTGGAGATGAAATCATTCTCCTCTTCTGCATCGGAGGCGAAGTCAATAGGCTGCTCTAACTCGTAGATACTCAGATCAAAATCATCAGCGGCGATCGACTGCTTGCAGAACGGACAGTCGACACACATGGTCTTTGGCTGATCGCAGTTTTCGCAAGGATCTTCTTCGGGCAACTCAAGCGCTGGGTTCTCGGCCAGTTCTTGCTCGATAGTCTGCTGTAACTCCAGTGCCGACATCTGGAGTATAGTGTTGGCCATAATCAGCTTCGGGTCGATCTTCTGGGCAAATGTCTGCTTAAGGCTTTGTTCTATCCGCAATCTTCAGCTCACCTCCCTACCCGTCCGGATCTATCAACCACATCCGCACGGCTTAGGGGAAGTCCAATGAGTGAACACGTGGAATCCGGCTGTGCGAGGTGGTACTCCGGACCGGAATCCCTGCCAACCCATCCGGTCTCAATCCCGAGGCAGTTATCTATCCGAAGTATAGCACGTGACATGTCGCCCGTCAATGTGATTCCACATTAGTTCACAGTATCATTCTGTTGTGCACCATTACCCATTCCATATTTGTGCAGTAATAACTTTATTGCAGCACTCTTATCACCGGGCAACAGTGTACCCTCTGTCAACTCGTGTTCAAGATACGCCTTAGCTTCGCCTACTGCTGGGCCACTCTGCAATCCAAGTATGTCCATTATCTCACGTCCCGACAATGGGCTCTCTAAACGTTTCCCCGCCAACTGATAATGCACGGCTTTGACACGCGCTTCAAAGGCATCCATATCGGCCTTAGGCATATTGGGATTGGCTGCTGCTTTGTCCGCCTTGGTAAGCTTGACTAGTTCATCAAGGTACGACCCGGCATCTCTTATGAGCCTGCGTATGGCAGCGTCGGACCACCCAGTATCATATTCCCCAACTCTCAGATGCATTGATATTAGAAATGCTACGTGGTCCACATCCGGCCTCGAAAACCTGAGCCGCTTTAGGGCACGCCTGGCAATCTCGGCACCCACTATCTGATGACGATAGAAGTGGACTTGTCCATCCTCGCCAATCGATCTGGTTTCCGCTTTGCCCACGTCGTGGTACAATGCCGCTATCCTTAGAATAATACCCTCCTCAGCAGAGATTGACTCAAGAGTTCGCATGGTGTGAGTCCACACGTCGTAGATGTGATAGATGTTTTGTTGCACCCCGTGCATCGCGACAAGCTCCGGCGCGAATTGCTCCAGCAGACCGGTCCCCCTGAGCAATTCCATTCCGAGGGCGGGCCGCGGGCTCATGATGATCTTGATAAACTCATCTCTAATTCGCTCCGCACTCACGACGACTAGCCTGCTGGCATTCGGACCAATCGCTTGCAGAGTCTCCGGGCTTATCCGGAAATTAAACCTGACCGCAAAGCGCACCGCACGCAGCATACGCAACGGGTCATCGTGGAAGGTAACTTCCGGCTCTTTTGGAGTTCGTATCACTCCTTCCCTTAGGTCGGAAATGCCGTGCCCCGTGAGATCGAGCATCTCGTGCGAATGGAGGTTCTCAAGAAGAGTGTTGATAGTAAAGTCGCGGCGCATAACATCGTCCAGAAGGATCCCAGGTAGAGTATCAGGTTTACGGCTGTGTTCCGCGTAGGACTCGCGCCGAGCTCCAACGATTTCCACTTTGCGGCCACACACACATACCATCGCGGTGCGAAAGCGAGGATAGGTTGCAGGGGGGTGTTCGGCAATGCCTCGCTCGTAAAGGTAGCCCGCAAGCTCTTCTGCATTGCCTTCGATGACTATATCCACATCCTCATCGGACTCAATGCCTAGAAGCCGGTCTCTGACAACACCTCCGACCAGATACAGGCGATTCTCGTACTCCGTTCCCCGCGTGGCGTCTCTCAGAATATCGATGGCTGAATCATTCACCTAGCCGTTCCATCGCCGACGCCAACGCCGAGTCGACCCGCTCCAATGAAGACTCAAGCAACCGCTGCCTGGTCAGCAAGGTTATATCGGACCTCGTACGTTCGAGGACTCCTCTGACCATATCGGTCTGCCTGCGAAGGCCCTGGGTGACGGCGTCCGGATAGTCAAACGTGATTAGCGCGTAGTAAACCTCGTCCATAATCGCCAAGATGCGCTCTGCACGCTCAAGGTCGCCTCGTCTCAGCACGTCCAGCACGTGACGCCTACTCTCTCCTATTGCCTCGGCCAAGCCGTTGAGATAAGCGGCAGCTTCAACTTTAATCTCGGTGTGCGTAGGCAGAGTCATCTCGCGAATGATCGCGTAGGTCAGCTCCGCTTCGGCGTATTCCTTTTGTGCATCCTGTACGTAACCCGTATAGTATACCTCCGGCTTGGCGCAAAGCATATCCCTCATCTGCTCGACCTTTGTCTTGGCCTGGTTCTTGAGGCTCTCGGCCTCTTCAAAATCCTCTCGATGACTTGCGCGAATCGAGTTGGCGGATAGCCTGATCACCTCACGCGATATGCGCAACGCCTCCTCGCGAACCTGATTAGTCTCATCGAGAAGCGCCCTAATAGTTTCGGATATCTGCTCGATGTTGTTCAAGCTATTCCTCCTGACTTCTGGCTTGAGTGAAGCGCGCTAACCCGAAGTCTTAATGCGCATAAGCAAGTTTTGCATCTCGTCAGCGCACCTATGCAATTCCATGGCCGCACGTGTCAAACGCGTGTGGCTTTCTTTGCGCTGCGCACTCCCGCAACATTCGTCCAATTCGCCTAGCACAGAGGCGATACGATCTTTAAGCCCGCGAAGCGCCGATTCGGTTGCATTCATACCGCTTATCTTACACCACTTACACTCGTCCGACAAGGCTACTTCCGCACGCAAAACGACACGCGCAAATGGAACATCCTTGGCGCGTAACGGGTCTAGATATAAAGAGCATAGCGGTCGATGACGTAATTGACACGCTTGGTGCCTTATGCTAGCATAGCTGAGTTAGAGTGCCTCCTCAGCGAGCGCAAGCGACAATTGTGACAATTAAGGGGGCCGACATGGACCCCGATAATCTAGTAAGAAGGGTGGTGTAAGAAGCAGTAAAAAAGCATGACCGGCTTCATCATTAGCTCTTTTTAGTTTATAGCATCACGGATGCACAAGCGAAATGAGGAGACGAATCGATGAAACGCAGAGGCTTTACGCTCATTGAACTCCTGGTTGTCATAGCTATCATAGCTGTACTCGCCGCCATTTTGTTCCCAGTATACGCTAAAGTCAGGAGGGCCGCAGCAGCCAGCAACTGCGAATCCAACCTCAAGCAGATCGGGAACGCGTTCAGGATGTATCTCTCTGACAACGACGATACTTACCCTACCAACAGAACATGGGCCCAGCCAACGACTATAGCAACTTATGTGAAGCTGTCGCCCCAGCCGACCGATCCTAGCGAGGAACCCTTAAAGTTTGTAAACGGGCCGAACTGGGTGGAGGCACTTTACTCCTACCTGGAACGTGTCTCCAAGAGCGAGGACCCGGCTAGTATCTGGCGGTGCTCCGTAACTAATCGTCACTACCCGGCAACAAATCTCAATGCCGTGGTTTCCTATGCGTTCAACCGCAACCTGGTCGAGCAGCCTGAGGGAGTGATCCGCGGTGCCGGAAACCTGATGCTCTGCCGCGAGATGGACAGGTTGGTCGATGCGTACCTTAGACCCAGGAACTATTCAGTCGGACAGCCCTCTGTTGTGCCGGACAGCCCGTTTCTGATTAACAGAGACGGGCAGATCGGGGACACGAACTATCAGATGCACGGCAAAGGGTCTCACATTCTGTTTGCCGATGGACACGTCAAGCTGTTTACCATCGATTTCTTCCCGACCCGTGACAAGCTTAACTCCGCCAACTGCTACGACATCAACAAGGGCCAGTGGATGAACTGGTCACCCAACGCTCCGGTGCCGGCGCAGATGAAGGAGACAATCGCGATCACGCCTTAGTGGCGACGCACAAGTGTTTTGTAGGGAGGTGATATAATCGCTATCGTGAAGTGCTTTTATTGATATTTTCATTGCATCTGGGCGCGTATTTGCTTTCTCTATCTGAACGCGCACAGTACTACGAATGATTGAGGAGGAAGTTTTGATGCGAAGAAAGAAATCCGGCTTCACGCTGATCGAGCTTCTGGTCGTTATAGCGATCATAGCTATTCTAGCCGCCATTCTCTTCCCGGTTTTTGCGCGAGCGAGAGAAGCGGCCCGTAAGTCCACGTGTCAGAGCAATCTCAAGGAATTGGCGCTCGCACTGCAGGGCTACTGGTCGGATTACGATGCCACCCTACCCAACTCATTGATTACGGAGAGAATCAGTAACCCCACAGCGGCTACGCCGAGCGAACAGTCGAGACAGCTATTTACTACGAAATCCGGACAGCTTCCGGCTGCCCCAGGCACTCGTCCGGCCACCTGGGCTCAGATTCTTTACGATCACATGAAAAACAAAGACATCATGTGGTGTCCATCGGACTCGGCTGATCACACGATGGCAAACTCCGATATATCCTACCGTTGGACGTACGCGGTCGACCTGGCCGCGACGACGCCAGCTATTGCCGCGATGAAGGAAAGCGACTTCGTGTACAACGCCGACCAGATCGTGCTCTATGAGCACAAGGGATGGCACTTCGGCGATCAGAAGGGCATCTACTCGGGAGTGCAGATTACCTGCGCTTTCCTAGACGGCCACGTTAAGACAATCACCGTCGTTAACGGCCCTGCTCCTACTGCGGCGACGACGGACTATAAAGCCGCTTACAGCCCGATGTACTTCAACTTTGACAACGATAGCCCCTTTAACAAGGGAATCAACCCACCAGCCGACAACGGCGGCGCTCTTCCAGTTAACCTGTCTACTGGCGCGTTCATCGACCCGCGCAAGTGGAGTCACAGAATGTAGCAAGTCGCTCTGGGGCGTGGCTCTAGAGAGTGTTACTTGAACAATGATGCGGAACAGGGCGGGCTCCCACGAGGAGCCAGCCCGTTTTGCTCGTCATCACCACATCCTGGAGGAACGGATGTCGATTCGTAGACACAGCATCATCGTGCTTGGCGGTGGAATAGCCGGATGCGCAGCCGCCGTTCAAGCCGCTCGTCTGGGCTATGACACCCTACTCATCGAAAGCTACGGCTTTCTTGGCGGGACGGCTACGGCCGGACTCGTTAACCCATTCATGTCATCGACCACATCTCGCGGGAAAGCTCTAATCGGTGGCATCTTTACCGAAATCCGCCAGTGGCTTGCGGCGTCCGATGGTCTGTTGGACGCGTCGTTCGACTCCGAGCAGATGAAGCTGGTTTTGCAGAATATGGTAACGGATTCGGGCGCGAAACTGAGATTACACACGTCATTCGTCGACGCACGCGCCTATTCCGGCGGCGACATCTGCGTTCGGACGTTTTCCAAGTCCGGCTTCGAGGAGTTTCATTGCGATCGGCTTGTCGATGCCTCAGGGGACGCCGACGCGGCTGTCGCACTTGGAGCTGGCTACCAAATGGGCGACGAGTCGGGTCTATGCCAAGCCGTAACGCTGATGTTCGACTTAGGCGGCGTGGACTTGGTTCGAGCATTGACCTACGTCCGCGACAACCCTGATCAGATGCGATTCCCCAAGCTCCCACCGGATGCAAATGCTCAGTCCCTCGCCGAAGACGTGATATCGGTAGCAGGTTACTACAATCTGGTCGCTCAGGCTCGCGCGTGCGGCGAGTACGACGCGCCCGGCGACCTAATCTTCTACATCGGCAGGCCAAGGCGCGGCGAAGTGTCGTTCAACACAACCCACATTGGCAACGTCGATCCGACCAACGCCGACGATCTGACCCGCGCTGAGATCGAGTTACGCAGTCAAATGGCTTCGATTGCCTCATTTGTGCGGAAATATGTGCCGGGGTTCGAGAATTCGTATCTTCTGAGAAGCGCACCGCAGGTGGGTGTGCGCGAGACACGGCGGATAGTGGGCGACTACGTGTTCAGCAAGAGCGACGTGACCGAGGGACGCAAGTTTCCGGATGCCATATGCCGCCTTGCTTATCCCGTTGACATTCATTCGGGCAGAGGAGAAGGCTACACTCGCGAAGAAGAACGTATTAGGCCACAGGGTCCTCCAGATGGAGACTGGTATGAGATACCTTATCGTTGTCTACTGCCGTCGGGCGTTGAGAACGTGCTGGTGGCGGGGCGGTGCGTATCGAGCACTCACGAGGGTCAGGGGGCAATAAGGATCATGCCGGCCGTTTGCGCGATGGGCCAGGCGGCGGGAGCCGCCGCAGCGCTTTCGCTGAAGACTGGTGTCGCTCCACGCTGCGTTGAGCCGGCAATGCTCCGGTCAGTGCTTGTTGAGCACGGCGCAATACTTTAGTGAAGGATTGAGGCTTTCCTCGGTATGGCAGTCCATCAACCCAGATCGGACGTCTCTATCAAACCGACGGCACACGAACCCACTCGCGCGTACCGTGGGGTAACCGTTCGCGCCGTCCTGATCGGCTTTGTAGCGATAATCCCTTGCGTGTTCTGGGGCGTCTATGGTGATGTGGTCTCGCAAACCGATCTGACGTCGACGTCGCTGATGATGCCGCCGATTCTGGCTCTTGCTGCGCTGTTAATACTCAACGGGCTGCTGCGACGCACAAAGCCGAGCTGGGTACTCACTCAGTCGGAGTTGCTGACAGTCTATGTGATGTTGACGGTCTCCGTTGTTCTCTCGGGGATGGGAATGATTCAGTTTCTGTGCACCACGCTCGGCGCAGTTCCGCACTTCGCCACACCTGAAAACACTTGGAACGATTATCTGTCCTATATACCTCACACAATCCTGCCCAAGCTCTCCGCCATAGAAGGATTCTACAAGGGCGGAGAGGCGATCCCATGGTCAGCTTGGGCCCGACCTATAGCGATGTGGAGCGGTTTTCTGTTCGCGATGCTCTTCTGCATGCTCTGCATCAACTCGATCCTACGCAAGCAGTGGATGGATCGTGAGAGACTGACATTTCCGATAGTGCAGCTTCCTCTGGAGATGACCGCACCTGGTACGTCCTTTTTTAGTAACAAGGGAATGTGGGCGGGTTTCTTTCTGGCAGCCGGGCTCGAGACTCTGAACAGTATCAGCGCACTGGTACCAAATGTGCCACACGTGCAACTTCGATCATATGACTTAGCTCCTAACTTCACAACGCCCCCGTGGAATGCAATGGGCTATTTCCCATCGACTTTTTACCCACTGGCTATAGGCCTGGGATACGTGTTGTCGACCGACTTGAGCTTTTCGTGTTGGTTCTTCTATATCTTAACCAAACTGGAGAACGTGTTCGTCGCATGGATCGGATGGAAGGGCGGAGCGTCGGGCACGCTCAGCTCACCTCCATACCTAGGCCAACAAGGCACCGGCGGCTTTATAGGGATCGTGGTCATCAGTCTGTATCTAGCGCGGAATCATATACGCGATGTACTTCGCAAGGCGCTGACGCAAACACACGATGTCGACGACTCCAACGAACCCATGAGCTATACTATGGCGGTTGGATGCTTGGCAGTGGGATTACTTGTGATGGTGGCATTCTGCTACTATGTCGGAATGTCGCCGCTTGTGGCAATTGCTTACCTCGGTCTTTACCTGTTGTTCTCGACTACCATTTCGCGCTTCAGAGCTGAGGCGGGTCCAGCCTGGACAATGGGACCGGATATGAACGCTCTTGAGACCGTAATCCAACCAATAGGCAGTAGCGCGTTCAGCAAGAGAAACCTCATTGCGTTAGCCTATTTCAACTGGTTTAGCATTGAAATGAGGTGCTGTCCGATGCCAACAAGCATCGAGGGAATGAAAATCGCCCAGACGGCGCGCATTCGGCAACCTGTGATAATGCTTTTGATGATAGCGGCTATTGTGGTTGGTATTGCAGTCGGCTTCTGGGCGTGCCTGAAAGTATGGTATCAGTTCGGTGCCGCCAGCGCGAAGGTCGAACCGTGGAGAACATTCATGGGTCGAGCGCCTTTTGAGCGAGTCACCTATTATATGAACAACCCGACCCGACCCGACTTAGCCGGCACTATTGCTATATTGTTTGGAGCCGGATTCGCATTTGTGCTAAGCTTGCTCAGGACCAAGTTTGTGTGGTTCCCGTTCCATCCGGTTGGCTACGTGCTTGCGAACACAGGCACGCTCTACTGGCTGTGGTGTCCGTTCTTCGTAGCGTGGCTGTGCAAGGTAGTTATTACCAAATACTGCGGAATCAAAGGTTATAGGGCAACACTGCCGTTCTTCCTCGGGCTTGTTCTTGGGGACTACATATCCGCAAGTCTGTGGGCACTTGCAGGGTCGATACTTGGCGTACAGATGTATCGCTGCTTCCCATGCTAGAGAAAAAATGCGTATTGTTAAGCCGGTATGGTCATTTGGTCGACGACCGCGGCCACAGTTTCAATCGTCTTTGCGACCTCTATCGCGTGGCTGCGAGCGTGCGCGCTTACTTGGCCCTGCAAGTATACGATCCCGTTTTGAACCTTTACGTCGATTCGATAACCGGACAGCTCCGGATCCTTTCTGAGCGTAGCCCTGACCTGGTCATCCAGGTCCATATCCCTAAACCCCATTATTAGCCTCCGCTGATGATATGCTGTCGCGCCTCTGCTCAACTTGCGACGCATATGCTAACCAATTAAAAATATGGACCGACAGTGTGCTTCGGCAAGCATAGCTGTGAGTCACTTACGCGGCAAGTGGAAGGCATTCGTCTCCAGCGGCCGAAGCAAGCCATCTGGATGTAAGAAACTCTTCTTCAGGTGAAAGGCTTTCGGCGATCTCGTCAGAGTTGGAGTAGAGCCTGATGCACGGTCCCAGATCAGCCTTCGAAAGAATGCGCATCGCCGTAGATTCGGTAAGCACGTGAATGCACATTTCCGGCCCAATCGATCTGAGCACACGAACCAACGCTGCCGCGCCGTCAGCGCCTGAAAACCGCAACGACGAGACGTCAAGCACAAGCGACGTGGTTCCTTGGTCGCGAAATCCTGTCAAAACTCCCGCAATGAGCTGATCGTGCCAACCGTTCAGGTAGCCGCGCAGAGTTACCCGAGGAACACCAAGCAACTCGCCTACGGTAATTGACAACTCAATGATTTCCATTAGCGCATCAATGCTCCTTCGCCACTATTTTATAAAGTCGTATGTTGACGGCAGAAACGACTGCTTCCGCGACCAGTTCTATTATTGGCGCGTGTTTTCGCGGGCTATAGCTTCTGCCTGGCCAGTATTACTTATTTGGCAAAAGGCCTCTCGTCGCGCAGGGTGGCAAACGTGTAAGTGAGTGTGGGGACCGGCGACCATTGTTCCTGAGCCTTGCCGCCTTATTCACATTTGGAATCTACGAAATAAGTGGGGTAAGGCATCGCTTTGGCTCCACACGTGTTGATAAGCCGGCCGCGATTTATTTCGAACAAACCAAGACCGATCCCGTATCAACAGCCTCGGTCTACTCAAGAGGTAGGCTTTTCTGGTATACTGAGGCTGACGAATAGCTTCGAGTTACGACCAGCGCGCGAAAGGAGTACCGGGTCTCTAATGTTACTCAAGAATTTACAGTCCGGGCTACTGCAAATAGTGGCCAAGCGTGACGTCACCGACGTCCGCGAGGCAAATCTGCTAAGGGACATGTTTCCCTATTCCGAGGTGCCCAGGATGGTATTCGACGGCAAGAACGTGCCGATGGAACCGGCTAAGGACTTCTGGATAACGGACACTACTTTCCGCGATGGTCAGCAAGCTCGCCCACCTTACAAAGTGGAACATATAGTGCGCATCTACGAAATGCTAGGTAGACTTGGCGGCCCCAACGGCGTTGTTCGCGCCACCGAGTTCTTCCTTTATTCTGAGAAGGACAAAGATGCTGTGCGGAAGTGCTTGGAGCTCGGCAGGAAGTATCCTGAAGTGACGGGTTGGATACGCGCCACCAAAGAAGACTTCCAGATCGTTAAGAGTATGGGGCTTAAGGAAACCGGCATCCTTACCTCTGCATCGGATTACCATATCTTTATGAAGTTCAACAAGACCAGGGCGCAGATGATGTATCACTATTTGGATCTTGTTTCGACGGCTCTCGATGCAGGACTAGAGGCTGTGCGGTGCCACTTGGAAGACATCACGCGGGCCGATTTTGACGGGTTCATAATACCATTCGTTCAAAGGTTAATGGAGCTCGCATCCGAATCAGGCAAGGTGATCAAGATACGTCTGTGCGACACTATGGGCTACGGCTTACCCTACGCCGAAGCAGCCCTGCCGCGCAGCATTCCAAAGATGATCAATTGCATGATCCACGAATGCGGCGTGCCCAGCGAGTGGCTCGAGTGGCACGGGCATAACGACTTCCATAAGGTACTCATAAATGCCACAACGGCCTGGCTATACGGTTGTAGTGGCGCAAACTGTGCCCTGCTCGGCTTCGGCGAGCGTACCGGAAACCCGCCTCTCGAGGGCATGATTATGGATTATATCTCCCTCAAAGGCGATCCGTTCGGCGTAGACACCCGCGTCATTAGCGAAATAGCCGACTATTTCCGCACTGAGATAGGGGTTGAGATACCACCGAACTACCCGTTCGTGGGCAGCAATTTCAACGTAACCAGCGCTGGAATCCATGCCGACGGAATGCTCAAGAACGAGGAGATATACAACATCTTCGACACAGCAAAGATACTCGACAGGCCTGCAAGGGTTAATGTGACGGACAAGTCCGGCCTCGCTGGCATTGCGCACTGGGTCAACTCCTACCTCGGGCTTCGACCTGACGCGGCAGTTGATAAGCGACACCCGGGACTAATGGCCATCAATGACTGGGTGCGAGATCAGTATACCACGGGACGCGTTACTGCTATATCCGATGAAGAGATGCTGATGCAGGCTCGTATGCACCTACCGGAGTACTTCAAGAGCGACTTTGACAGGCTGCGGGAGCACGCGGCAGACCTATCGGAGCAGATCGTGGCGAAGCTAGTCGAGGACAAGTGGGTTCGAACGATGGACCCGACGCGTGTGGAGCCGGTGCTGGAGGAAGCGGTTCATCAGCACGCGTTTATTCAGTTCATCTACGTAACCGATCTATCCGGTAAGAAGATAACTAAGAACGTCACACAACCTCAGTACGCCGAAAGATACGGCACTTTTGGACTACACGAGGACTTCAGTGACAGAGACTGGTATCAAGGAGCGCTGAAAACGGGATCGATCTTTATGACGGACTTCTACAAGTCCCGCATCACTGGCGCGCTGTGCATAACGGTCTCGGCTCCAATACTGGGTGAAAATGGCGAAAAGGTAGGCGTTCTGGGTGTTGATCTAAAGTTCGAGGAGTTGGCTAGGATATTGTAGAAGGATTTGGGTGCAAATACCATAGAATTACTCGTTGTCAGGGAGCGATTCGCGGAGTATAATCCAACTTAGCGGCGTATTTTTACGCATTCCGCCGCCAAGGCGCGGCCCAAGGCCATCAGCGACAGAGGGTCACGCGAGGGTTCGAGGGCATAAGCTAGCCGCATAACCTTACACATAATGGCTAGCTTTGGGGAGGAACAATTGGCTGATCGGACTCTCAATCTGATCAAGCAGAGCCTAAGCTCCAGCTATCGTCCGATGGCGGACAACTCAGTTGTTCGGCTAGCTCAGGGCGGTGACCGTCGTGCATCCGAATACCTCCTATATAAGTACCGCGGACTCGTAAGAACCAAGATTAGGTCTTATTTCCTCTTGGGAGCTGAAAAGGATGACCTGTTGCAGATCGGTATGATCGGGCTGTGGCAGGCGATAATGGACTACTCGCCCGAACGCGACATATCTTTCTTGTCGTTTGCCCGTATTTGCATAGAACGCCACGTGATAACTGCCATAAAAGCCGCCAGCCGTAGAAAGCAGTCACCACTAAATAACGCAGTATCTCTAGAATCTTGCACAGAGGAATGCTGCGGTGATTTTAACCTTGCGGAAGTGCTGGTATCCCACGTAGAACCCGATCCCGAAGAAACACTGATCAGGCGAGAGGATCGCAAGCTCCTGCGGATGGCCCTCAGAAGCTTGCTTTCTGAATTCGAATGGCAAGTCCTTAAAAGATACCACCTAGGAAAGAGCTATCGGGAAATCGCCGTCGATCTTTCCTGTAATGCAAAATCGGTAGACAACGCCCTCGGTAGAATCAAACGCAAGGTGGCCGGCATGCCGGCGAGTTTGTTCACAGCATAGCTAATCCTTGTTCCCTCTTCCTGAAGATCAGAACGTATTGGTGGTGTATGTTGGATACAAACGCATAAGGTATGCCGTAGGGATAGAGGTTCTTGGAATCCTGAACGAGTATTGTAATGCCCTCGAGTGTCAATCCCACCGACGCCACAACGCGGCTTATATCGGCGTGATAAGGAACGAACTTGGACTCGTGCCGAAAATCGGATACGATAACGCACATGTAACGTCTTGGTCTCAGTATTCTACCGCAATCGGCAAAGATACGACCAAGCTCAGCCAGAAAAACCTCGTAATCCTCGATATTGCCTAGGTCCTGCTCGTGGTCGCTGTAACGTGTAGTGAGACCCTTTGACCTACGCTCGGTCTTGACCTTGTGGTCACGGTCCTTACGCAAAATCATCCAGTAAGGCGGACTTGTCACTATGAAATCGACGCTATTTGCCTCCATCTCGGGAAGAATAAGGCGCGCGTCACCAGTCCGAATTTGCTGGTCGTCACCGCATCCGGCTGCCCTAAGCCGTTCGCGAGCAACCTCGACCCACTTTTCCACCAACTCGATCCCAACCCCTCGGCGTCCCGTATCGGCGCAGGCAATAAGCGTCGACCCGCTGCCCACAAACGGATCGAGAACTACCTCACCGCGTCTCGTAAAGAACCTGATCAATCTGGAAACGTCGCTCTCGGCGAACGTGGCTGGATGGTCAGCTTTGAGCTTGTCTCGCTGCGGCGGCCTACTGAACCATACGCTCTTTGTTTCAACCATCCACTCCGTGTTGGTAAGCTCGTTAAGCCGATTACGTTGATCGATTTCATCTGTGGCCCTGTTGGAAGCCATTTGGACACCCTCCGGAAATGTGAGTTACACACCGAAACAGCTAAACCCTCTGCCTGCCACATCGCACGTTAGGGATAAACATCTCGTACAATCAGGTGATTCCAGCTCCATATCGTGCTAAAATGCTATGTCTCACAAGCAGCGGACCAGAGAGGATAATAACATGAGAGTAGGTATCGTTGGCCTGCCCGGATCCGGCAAGACAACGCTCTTCCGTGCGTTAACCCGGGGCACCGTAAAGATCGAACCCTACGGAAGCGACAAGCCTAACATCGGAGTCGTCAGCGTTCCAGACGAGCGCATCGATTTCTTCGCACGCGAGTACAATCCCAAAAAAGTAACCTACGCCAGCATAGAGTTTGTCGATGGCGCAGCCCGTATTCACTCCGAAGACGGCAAGACACGCTTCGGTAGCGACTTTTTTCAGGATGTGCGTCAGGTTGATGCACTGGTAAACGTCGTTAGGGGTTTTATTACGGCGTCGGGCGACAAGCCTAATGCAATACAAGATGTAAACACCTTGAACGACGAGCTTCTGCTCGCAGATTTGCAACAGGTAGAAACCCGGATGCAGCGTGTGGAAAAACAGACGCACGGCTTGAGAAAAGGCGTGAGCACTCCTGCAACCATAGAGCTTGAACTTCTAGAGCGAGTCAAAAGTCTCCTGGAAAGTGGAAAATCACTAAAAACTGTCGAGTTCGCCGCCGATGAGGAGCGTACTTTGCGTGGCTACGACTTCCTCACTATGAAACCGGTCGTTGCCGTTCTAAATATCGCCGAGTCCGATATCGGATCGGATAGCGCGGCAGTCTCCGAATTCCGAGAATTTTGCAACACAGCCGGTATTCCTCAAGTCGCTCTATGTGCCGAGCTAGAGAGACAGGTGTCCGAATTGCCTGACGACGAAGAGACGCTGTTTTTGCAGGAACTGGGAATCGGCGAGCCCGCGCGAAACGTGCTAATAAGGGAGTGCTACAAAGCTCTTGGGCTGATCTCGTTCATAACCGCCGGCGAACCGGAAGTACGAGCGTGGACTCTCAAAACAGGGTCGAAGGTTATCGACGCCGCCGCCACCATTCACTCCGACCTTGCCCGTGGGTTCATCAGGGCAGAGGTCGCCAATGCGAAGACAGTAATGGAAGCAGGCGGCTGGGAAGCAGCCAAAGCAAAAGGTATTGTCGAACTACACGGTAAGGACTATCTAATGCACGATGGAGACGTGATATATATTCGGTTCAAGGTTTAGTTCATTACAGTTACCTTAAATTGCGCAAAAAAGCCACAGAGGCCTTGACAAACGGCAAATTACCCAGTATTATTACCACTGCTTCTTTTTCTCCTTTCACTACCTCTGCTAGGCTTGGCTGGCCGCCCAACAGCCAAGTCACTTTTTGCTGTCCATAAGCATGAGAAACTCGCCTAAAAAGCCGCGGCGCAGTTCGATCTGATTATAAGGACACACCTCGTGGCAACAATAGCACCGTATACACTTGTCAATGTCTACGACAACGGGACGTCCGGGAGTCATCGCTCCCACAGGACACACGTCCACGCATTCACCGCAGCCCACACAGTCACACATCACCCGCGGAATGGCAATGAGATGTCGTCGGAGGAGTCTGCGTATGGGCGACGGGATTCGGGTCCAAGCGTTTTCTCCGCTTGAGAGACGAAAGCCTTTCACGGAAACCCCACTTATCGACTCGCCGATAACCTCTATCTTATCGAGTTCCCCGCAGCCCAACCCAGCCGCGTGAGCAAGGCGGGTTGTGTGTACATCTGAGGGCTGAATACCCAGGATGGCCGCGCAGACAGCGTCCATTGCGACGGGGTCGGGCGATGCGATTATGGCGCCGACGGCTCTGGGAATACCGGCATTAGGCCCCTCTCCTTCCATGGCGACAACCGCATCCATCAGGTGTATCACGTTTGGAAAAACGCCCAGCAGGTCGACAAGCATCTGCGCAAAAGTCTCTCTATTTTCGCCTGCCTGTGCGTGGAATAGACCTTTTCGCACACCTGGAACGCATCCGAAGAGGTTCTTGATGGCCCCGCTCATAATTGTGAGGCCGTGGGTCTTGAGTTTGGGGATGTTCACGACGAGGTCTGCCTCAAGTATTGCTGATCCCACCTCGAAGTTCTTGTAATAGCGTCCGCCGGCATTCACGACGGCAGCCGACCGTTCCTCAAACCGCACGAGCTCCGCACCGAGATGAGTAGCCACTTCGAATATCCCGGTCACTCGACACAAGCGATCGTATCTGGAGGAATCAGCGCCACCTAGCGGAGGACTATCTCCAATCATTAAGCGGCAGCCAGCATCTTTGGCAAT
>Ga0068707_1000452_pt1 | contig 26449 bp, 25 predicted proteins | sample YNPNPMetaG_FD_66600 | JGI IMG/M metagenome (GOLD analysis project Ga0068707, IMG submission 66600) | Anoxygenic and chlorotrophic microbial mat microbial communities from Yellowstone National Park, USA - YNP NP MetaG | ecosystem: Environmental > Aquatic > Thermal springs > Hot (42-90C) >... | reverse complement strand
AACCAGAAAGAGCAATGTGAAACCAGTAAGGGAGGCGATTCCCCCTTTTACGGGAACCCTGTAGAGAAGGGCCACGAGGCCGATGGTGATGAAGAAGTCCAAAAGCCCTATCACGACATATGGAATGGTTTTTGCAACGACGAAGCCGTATGGATTAACCGGCATCGTTCTCAGGATCTCTATCTTGCCCTCTTCCCTTTCCCTGACGAGCGAAAGCGCCGTGAGGACGGTGGCTATCAGCGTGAGTATTATAGCGGAGAACCCCGGAGCCAGGAACCAACTGCTTCTGAGCTGGGGATTATAGAGATACCTTGGTTTAATATTTGCTGGCACATACTGGCCGGATGAAACGGCTTGCCTCAAAACATAGCCAGCGGATGCTGAGAAGAGGTATCCCCTGGCTATGTTTGTTGAGTTGCCCTCAACCCCTTCAAACCATCCTGCGTAGGAGAGCCTACCGCGGCTCAGGTTCTCATCAAAGTCCCGCGGGATCACGAGCCCGAGCTTCACCTTTCCCGATGAGACATCCCTGAGCAGGGAGCGCTCGTCAGGGTAATAGCCCTTGAGGTCAAAGTAGCCTTGGGCCGTCAGGGTTTCAATGAACTTTCTTGAGGCCGAGGACATCTGGTAATCCGCGACCCCCAAGGATACCCCCCTTATGTCAAAGGTTATTGAGTAGAGAAAGAGAAAAAGGTATACCACGGGCATGGCGAGTATCACGGTGAGGGAGAGAGGGTCCCTGAGGATGTGCTTAATTTCCTTGAGTATTACGGCTTTCATCTTGTTAACCCCACGAAAACATCCTCCAGGGACGGGGTCCGCTCGCTGAATTCGGCCACATTTATTCCCTTTTCTGAAAGCGCGGACAGGATGGCCTGCGGGTCTTTCCCTTCCAGAAATACCCACGAGCCCGAAGCGTATGCCGGCACGCCCATCCCATTGAGGAAGGAAAGGGCCTTGTTGATGGGTTCCGCCCTCATCTTCCAGAAACCCGCCCCACGATAGGCCCTCATCAGCTCGGACGGCTTACCTTCAGCCACCAACCTTCCCGCGCTTATCATCCCTATCCTGTCCGCGAGGTGGGCTTCCTCCATGTAGTGCGTGGTTATAAGCACTGAGGTCCCCCTTTCCCTCAAAGAGTAGACCAGGTCCCAGAACTCGCCTCTCGCTTCCGGGTCCACCCCGGCTGTGGGCTCGTCCAGAAAGAGGACCTTCGGGTTGTGCGTTGTTGCCGCGGCCAAAGCGAGGCGCTGTTTGAACCCGAGCGGAAGATCCTTTACTAGTGTCTTGAGGTAAGGCCCAAGCCCCATCCTCTTTATCGCCTCCTCTGTCGCCGCCCTGTCGGAGCCGTAGACGCCGGAGAAGAACCTGAGGTTTTCCTCCACGGAGAGGTCCCCGTAAAGGGAGAACCGCTGGGACATATAACCCATACGTTCCCTTGCCTTGTAGGGTTCTTGCGCCACATCAACCCCGGCGACGATGGCCCTTCCCGAGTTTGGCTTGAGAACGCCCGTGAGCAGTCTTATGGTTGTGCTCTTGCCGGCGCCGTTTGGTCCCAAAAGCGCGTATATTTCCCCTTCAGATACCCGAAAGGAGACCCCGTCCACCGCAGTGAACCTGCCGAATCGCTTGGTGAGGTTTTCCGCGACCAGAGGAAACATCCTTTAGATTATATTGGTTGGCGGGTCAGCTTTTCAACCTGGGGAAGGACCTCATCTGGCACCCTTTCAACACCAGCTAAGCCTGAGATCTCACACTTCCTCAAATCCTGATCCTCGTCTGTCTTGAGCGATTACGAGGGGAAAGCTCAAAGCTCTTGTGCCCAAATAACTTACTGGCAAGAGAGGTGTGAGATGTCAGCGCGCTCCGCTCTTGAAGCGCGTCTTCCCAATGGCTTAAACTATGCGCCTTGCTCATTCTGGGAATAGATACTTCGTGCGACGAGACAGCCTGCGCAGTGGTTGGGAAGGGTTTTCGCGTTCTGTCCGAGGCTACTAGAACCCAGGATGAGCACAAGGCTTTCGGTGGGGTTGTGCCGGAGCTCGCGGCCCGGGCCCACATTAGACTCTTGCCCAGGCTCGCCGAGTTGTCCCTTGGAAGGGCCGGGGTATCCTGGAGGGACCTTGACGGTATTGCGGCGACGCTCGGGCCAGGGCTTCCGGGCGCGCTTATGGTTGGCGTTGTATTCGCTAAGACAGCTGCACAGGCCCTCAAACTGCCCTTCGTTGGCGTGAATCACCTTGAGGGACACATATTCTCAGCCCTCCTTACCCAAAGGATTGAACCGCCTTTTCTCGCGCTCATAGCATCCGGCGGCCACACCGACCTGGTCCAGGTGAAGGCTTTGGGACATTACCGGGTCCTCGCGAGAACGAGGGACGACGCTGTTGGCGAGTGCTTTGACAAGGTGGCGAGAATACTCGGCCTAGGCTACCCTGGCGGGCCGCAGATAGAACGCCTAGCGAGGGATGGGAACCCCGATTTCCACGAGTTTCCGGTCCCTAGGATGGAGGAGCTAGGCTTCAGCTACTCGGGACTTAAGACCTCCTTCCTTTACTACACCATTAGGCAAGGGCCTGGGTTTGTGGCGGAGAACCTGCCCCATATCTGCGCCAGCTTCCAGAAGGCCGCCTTCAGACAGCTTATTGAGGTGTGCTCCAGGGGAATTGAGTTGACGGGGGTCAGGAAGCTTGCCGTTGTGGGCGGGGTATCGGTGAATAGTGCGCTCAGGGAGATGTTCCTAAAAGAGTTCGGCGAAGAGGTGTTTTTCCCTGATCCAAGGTATTCAACGGACAACGGCGCCATGATCGCGGGGGCCGGGCTTTTTAGGCTTGAGAACGGGTTTCACTCTCCAATGAGCGTTGGCGTATATCCTAATTGGGAGCTATGAAGAGCTTGATGATAAAGGGGTTCGAGATAACCGAGCTCGCGGAATTCGTCAGATCAAGGCTTGGGGACAGAGGGAAGGAGGTTTTCGCCGAAGCTGCCAGCCTCGCTGAGCCCGACAAAAACAAGCGGTATCCGCTTGAGAGCCTCACACCTATAATGGATGCCTTTGGCGGCCAGGGGGCGATCTACAAGGAATTCGGAAAATACACAGCGCGAATGGTTGCTACAACCATAAAGATACTGAGCCTTGTCTCAAACCTTCCCGTGTGTCTCATCAGGAACGCCAACCTGGTCTGGGGCTATTATTTCAGTCAGAGGAAGTGGGAGGTAACTGAGCGCGGAGAAAGGGCTCTTATCGCCAACCTTCTGGATGCGAACATGCCCGGTTTTTGGGCCGAGAAGGTTGCTGGCTGGATAGAAGGGTCCTTCAGCCTTGGGGGTTTTGAGCGGACGAGGGTTGAGATCCTCCACGAATCCCCTGAGCGCATAACCTTCAAGGTCAGCTGGTGAGGCTCATAAATCACCTGGTAGCCCTCATGAGAACCCTCGCGCTTCGCCTTTTTTATAATCTTCCGCGGATACCCAAAGCCTTACCCCTCTCCACTCTTCCCCCCATTCCCCTCGGCCAAAGGTGGGGCCGTGCCCCCAGCGCCCCATTGAGCCTCTGGCCGCGGGTTCATTACAGATATATAACCTACAGGGATGCCCCCTCTGACCTGAGAACCGTCTGGGAGCCCTCGCGGTTCAGGTGGGCGAGGCCTGAGGATTTCCCCGATGGCTTTGAGTCCTGGAGGAAAGCCAACCCCGTCGGCATCGGGCCCAATTGGCGTTCCTCACTTGAGGTGGCCGTGAGGGCTATAAACTGGGTATTTCTGCTTGAGGGAGCTAATAAGCTCCTCAGCCCTGAGGCCAAAAGGCTCGCGCTACGCTGGCTCGTGGCCCACGGCAGGCACCTTTTGGCTAATTCGGAGCCTCACCCCCTCAACCACGCGCTGGGCCGCGCTCTCGGTCTTTTCGTTATTGGCGGCTACATGAGGGTTTTGCCCGAGGCCGAGTCCTGGTTTCGGCAGGGTTCGCGCGAGTTTTCCTCCCTCTTTCCGATGGCTTTTCTGCCGGACGGCTCTTATGCGGAAGCCGCGCCCGGCTACGGCGCTTTTGCCCTTGAGATGGGGCTTATTTACATCGCTCTGGCAAGGGAGTGGGGCGCTAAGGATGAGCTTCTGAATATTGCAGTCCAGCGCGGGCTCTCTTTTATGGCCGATCTGGCCTGGCCCGACGGCTCTTTTCCCATCATAGGCGATTTTGACAACGGCGGGGTTCTTAGGCCCCCGGATACCGAATACACGGCCTACCTGAAGGAGCTTGCTGAGATCGCTGGTCTGGATTTCCCAGAACCCGGCGTCAACAGGCACTATCCCAAGGGCGGTTTCCTATTTATGCGGAACCGGAGCGTTCAACTTGTGGCGAGGGTTGGAGATGACCCCGATCTGCCCGGCGGCCATACCCACTCTGACATAGGCTCCTTTGCCCTCTGGATGCGAGAGCCTGTTGTCGTTGATCCTGGCGTCTACCTTTACACCGGCCCGGGTTCACTGAGGGAGGAGCTCAGATCCGAAACCGCCCACAACCTCGTCTGGCTTGAGGGAAAACCCATGCACATTCGTGACCCGCTGAGGCCATTTACGCTTGAGGGGAGGAAAAGCCCCCTGTTCTCAGGCTGGGAGGGCGAATCCTTCGTTCTCAGACACGATCTCTTCGGCCCGGTCACGGAGCGCAGGTTCAGTTTGAGCGAAAATGGCGTTGCGATTGAGGACTCGGTCTCACAGCCTGGCCCTTGGCGTGTTGGCTTCACCCTTTGCCCTGATATCGTTCCGGAACCAAGCGGCCGGGGTTTCACCCTGAGGGGAAAAGCTGGCGTTTATTCCATCAGCCTGGAGAAAGGGAGCGGAACCTGGTCAGCCGAGCGAGCGGTATTCTGCCCGCGCTACGGGGAGAAGAGTGAGACCGTAAGGCTCGTTCTCAGACCTGAGGGCATGGCCTGGCGCGTGCGGTTCGGCCTTATCTGATCGCGACCCTGGCCCTCTGTTTCCCGGCCACCACAAAATAAACCCCTGGCCTCAGGGGGCTTATCAGGGTTTTGCCTTTTATCTCTTTGCTGAGAACCAGGCGGCCCGCGGGATCATAAACCTGAGCCGGGCCCTCGTATCCAGTTATCCAGAAGCCTCCGGGAGCTGGTAGAAGCGTTAATTTTTCATCAGGTCTAGCCGGCCCCTCCTTTACATCCAGGGGCGTAAGGATGAGCTCCATGACTCAGTCGTAGTCAAAACCATACTGATAAAGCTCAGACCAAACAGTCCCATCCGTAGAAACCCAATCGCCAAAACCGCGGACAGCCGGCCCCGCGTCCGCGGTCGCAGGGTATTCCGCTAAGTTCTGCCAATAAGAACACCAGAGCCAGATCTCGTCACCCTGGTTCAGGACTATGGTGTCCCCGAAGGGAACCTCGTAGAACCCGAATTCCGTGGAATAAAAAGAGCCTGAGTCCAGGACGATGACATTGGGCGGAAATCCCTTACACAGTCTTAGGATACCGGATGAATCCATAGGTTCACAGATATTAACCCTCCCGGAGTGGACGGTTCTGCCATCAAGGCTTGAATCTATTGGCAGGAGGATGGCCCAGTGAAAACGAGGGGGTTGACCAGTGCCCATACAGTTAAAATCAATAGTCTTTGGATCATACCACCTCAAGGTATCCCCAAACACCTGAGAAACGACGATCAGCGCAAGTCCAGTCATTTGTCACCTCCTTGTTATGAGCTTCTTGGTTAAGGCCCTTTTTAGGTGTCTCAAGCCTCAGGAAGTAAGTTCCGGCTGAGAAAGAACTGGTCGGGATAGAGAGTTCGTAATAACCCGCAGATTTCTCCTCGGAAAAGACCGTCTGAACGACCCGGCCTGAGACATCGTAGATCTTAAGGGAGACCAGGCCCTCATCCTCATGGGAAATGCCATATTGGAGCCTGAGAACGCCTTTGATAGGGTTGCTTGATGTTATGTGCATGAAAAATTCACGGGGTCTAGCCGGCCCCTCCTCCACATCCACAGGCGTGAGGATGAGCTCCATGACCCAGTTAGAATTAAAGCCGTAGTCGTTAAGACCTTCCCAGACAGCTCCATCAAAGGAAATCCGATCCCCATAACCTGGCACAGCGGGCCCACTATCAATAGTCCATGGCCATTCACCCGTTATGCGGGTCTGGTAACACCAGAGCCAGATGGTATCCCCCCGATTCAGGATTATGGTATCCCCGAACGGAACTTCGTAGAAGCTGTGTCCCACGGTCGCGTAAAAACTGCCTGAATCCAGGACAACGCCAGGATTGGAAGCCGTGCCTCTGCACAGTCTCATTCTGATCAGGCTATCCCCGGGGTTCCAAATGTGAACCCTGCCGCTATGCAATGTTCTGCCATCAAGAGAGGGGTCAATCACGAACTTGATGGCCCAGTGGCAGTATGGACCCATAATGAGTCTTGCGACACTCCAATCCGCAGAATCAGCGTTATACCACCTCAAGGTGTCCCCGGAAATCTGAGCAAGATGTAGCAAGGTAATCCCGATCATGGTTCACCTTCTTGTGTTTATATCCATGAGGCTAGACGCGGCGAGGCCCAGAGCCACACACACCACCGATGATTTCTTCATGCTAAAACCTCCTTCGCTCAGACTCATATACTACGGGAAAGCGCGTGGACTGTCAACGGCCGGAGGCCCCGTATAGCCCCCTTTCCAGGATATACTCCCTCACGGGCTCAGGGACCATGAACCTTATGCTCATGCCCCTTTTTACCCGCTCCCTTATCTCCGAGGATGAGAGCTCAACAACCCTGTTCGGGACGAATGTGGCGTGCTGGGCAAGGGCGTGGGTTATTGGGGTCTTTATGGCCCTCGCTAGCACAGCGACCCTCGCTAGAGCGAAGAGTTGCTCGGGCTTGTGCCACGAGGGCAGGTTGGCGAACTCGTCTGTTCCCACAAGGAATATTATCTCGTCATCCTTCCCTAGCTCGGATTTCAGCGCCTTAAGTATATCCACGGTGTAGCTCTTCGGCAGGGCGAGGCGTCTCTCAAGGTCAGAGACCTCCATCTTGCCGTTGTCGGGCCCTATGCCGAGCCGGATCATCTCAAGCCTGTCCTCGTATGGGGCCTCGGTCCCCTTGTGTGGGGGATGGAAAGAGGGCAAGAAGATGAGCTTGTCCAATGTCAGGCGCTCAGTAACATCCTGCGCGACTATCAGGTGGCCCATGTGTATGGGGTCAAACCTTCCGCCGAATACGCCGATTCTCATCTCATTTCCTCCTAGCGAGGATGAGGTTTCTCAGAAGCGTTGCCTGGGCCTTTACATCTTCCCCGGCGTCCGAGGACTCTATCTCCCCCAGAACAGAAAGCGCTTCTTCATCCCTGTAAAGAAAGTAAAGCGCCCTTGCCTTAAAGAGCTTTGCCCGCCAAACCAGGGGGCTATCCGGAAACTCCTGTATGGCCAGGTCGGTGTAGTGAAGCTCTGCCTCGTATTTCATGAGGTTCTCGTAGACCCCGATCGCTACTAGCTCCTTGGTCATGAGCCTGTCTCTCGCCTCCGCAAGGATCGCCTTTGCCTCCGGAACCTTCTCGTGATCGGGGTATTTCCTGAGGAATGTCTCTATGGTGTTGATTGCCTCGTAGGTGGTATTGCTCTGGTCACGATACACAACGGGCGCCTCCTTCAGGTATGCCTTTGCCAAACCCAAGTATGAGAGGGGGGCGAATTCGCTTTGCGGAAAGTAGTTGATTACCGTCTCAAAAGCGCCCCGCGCCTCTGCTGGCTTATTCAGCATAAGGTAACACATCCCGAGGTAATACTCGGCATCGTCCGTGTAAGCGTGGGTTGGCGCGCGTTGCGCCACTGACTTGAAGGATTCTGCCGCGGCCTCATATTTGCCCTGCTCGTAAAGGGACATCGCCTCGCGGAACCTCTCCTCCAGGTTAAGTGGCTCGCCTGACAATGACCCTTTTGGCCTGCATGTTGCCGAAAGCGCGAAGAGGGAGATGAGGGCGAGAACCCCCGTCGCTTTTGCACGGCGCCAGTTAAAAATGGGTTTCATGGAAGCCTACTTTGCTCCTATTTGCTCCAGGTATTGCTCTATCTTTTCGGCCTCTGTCGGGTTGCCCTGGGCCCTGAAAACCCTAGCAGACTCTCTGAGTTTCTCTATACCTTTTTGCTTGTAGGAGGGGTTTTCTGAGGCCATTTCAAGGTAGCTGAGCCCCGCTAGCTTGAGGGCGTTGGGTTTGAGCGGTGAGGCTGGGAAGTATGAGACAAAGCCCTCCATTGTGGACGCGGCCTTCGGGTAATCCCCGGCGAAATAATAGGAGGCGCCGAGGTAGAAGTAGGCGTTCTCGGCGTCCTCGCCTGACCCGCAACTGGATACATAGCTGGAAAGAGCGCTAGCGGAGTTCGCGTAATCCTTTGCCTGGAAGTAGATGTAGCCGGCGTTGAATATGGCCTTGCAGGCTTTGGGATCCTTGGGGTTGTTCCGCGCGAACTCAAGGAAGAGCTCTGCGCTCCTTCCGAAGTTCCCCTGGTTGTAGGCCGCCGCGGCCTGCTGGAAGGCCGCTTCCTGGGTAAGGCCCGGGGTTTTGAAGCTGAGGCCCTCCCCCGCATCCGGGTGTTCGTTAAGTATAGCCGCTAACTTCTTTTTTGCACCTTCAACGATGTCCTTTTGGCTTTCATCCTGGCCGAACCTGTAAATTATCTCGTCAAGCACCTTGAGGGCCTCTCTCCACTGGTTTGTCTTGATGTAGCAGTTGGCCAAGAGGTTCATCACCTTCGCTATATCTTCGCCCCCCGGATATTGGACGATATACTGTTTGAATATCTCAGCGGCCTTGGTGTAGCTTCCCTGATCGGCGAACGCTTGGCCTATGAGCGCGAGGCCCTTTCCGGACCGCTCATCCTGCGGCACATCCCTGGCCATCCGGAGAAACCTGGGCATTGCTTTGCTCAGGTCGCCCTTCTTTTGCGCGTCAACCGCCGGAACCCAAAGGAAAACATCAACCATAAGAGGATGGGTTATAGTGAAGGATGTGTCCACGACAATGTAATCCCCGAACCTGTTGGAGACGCGAGCCATTGACTCAAGCGCCTTGTCCTTCAGGTATGGGTAGGTGTTCAGAACATCCTCGTAGGCGGCCAGAGAGGCCTTGTAGTTTCCCTTCGCGGCCTCTGACTCCGCAAGAAGGAGCCTCGCCTCCCCGGCCTTGGGGTGCATGGGGAACTCGGAGCTGAACCCGTTCAGGAGATTCACGGCCTTCTCGTAATTTCCACCCTTGAGTGCGGCCTTCGCCCCCAGAAGGTAAGCTTCAGCCCTCTTGTCAAATCCCTTGAAGTGTAGGCTATCCCTGAGGATGGTCTCGGCGTCGGCGATGGTCTGAGGGTAGTCCCCCTTCGCGTAGGCTGACATTGCTTTGAAATAATAAGCGTCGCGCCAGTATTCCAGGTAATCCCTGTAATCATCTGTTATCCGGGAGAAGTAGCGGTATGCCTCAGGATACTTTCCCAAATTGAACGAAGCGATCCCCTCACCCATGAGGGTCATTATGTGGGTCTTGGGGTCAGAGGATGCGTAAAGGTCGGCCTGTTTGAACATCTTGAGAGCATCGGAGTATCTGCTGAGGCCGATGTAGCACCAGGCCATGCCTATGTAGCCGATCATCTTGTAATCTGACTTCTCAGCACCTTTTAGTATAGCGTTATACTTGTTAAAAGCGGCCTCATACCTTTCGCTGTAGTAGAGCTCCTCCGCGTCTGAAACAACGGATATGTAAGAGCTGAAGGCCTCCCTGAACGGCCTCATGTAGTTCTCAATGGCCATCCTTTCTTCCTGGGCCACTGCTACAAAAGCAAAGATAAATCCCGTCGTCATGCTGAGATTATAACCGCGGGGCAGGAAGGCCTTCAACTACCCGATGTCGGCCCTTATTATATCAAGCCCCTGCGGGGAACCGTTGTTCGGGCAAAGTATGAGCTTGCCTAGCTTGGCTATGTCCGTGTAGGATGTTGAAGGCGGGTTGAACTCGCCCAGCAAGGTTATGTTGCCCGGATCCGACACATCCGCTACCGTGAGGGCGCCCCACCCGTTCGCTATGTAAGCGATTCCGTTCTCAACAACGGCCCCGTATTCCCCGGGGCCGTCCGACCCTCCCGTGAAGACCCCGAGCTCGCGGGGGTTTTTAGGATCGGACACATCAAGCACAATAAGACCCGCTCCCCAGTCCGCTAGGTAGGCCCTTTCACCGCAGACCTTTATGCCCCAAACCCAGGGCTGATGGCCCGGGGTGCCCGGATTGAAATATTTGCTCCTGAGGACAGGGGAATGCGGCCTTGAGGCGTCAATTATGTGGAGCTCTCCGGAGTTTGTGCCAGCGTAGACTGCCGCGCCCGAGACCCATACTGATTGATAGCCATCATCCTTCTGGGCCGCGTTGGTGTACGCCCCTTTGAGGCTCGGCTTGGATGGGTCTGACACATCAAGGATGAGGAGGCTTCTGCCGGCCAAATAAGCGGTCCTGCCTGAGACGAAGAGGTTGTTAACGAGGCTCTCGTGGTATCTGCCGAGGAGTTTTGGGCTATTCGGGATAGAGATGTCATATATGTATAGCCCTCCCGCGAACCCGGCGACATAGAGCCTCGTTCCGTCCAAAAAGAGCCTCCTGGCGTCCATTTCGGGCTCAGCTATCTGGGCTACCTGAGCCGGCCTGGCCGGATCTGAGAGGTCAACGGCGAAGACGCCCTTGCTTTTGCAAGCGATATAGGCGTAATTTCCGCCTGCCGCCACGCCGTAGGCATAGGGGAGATCAATGTGGCCTATTTTCTCCAGCTTCATGCTCTCGCTCCTTATTGCAGGTCCAGATTTTAACGCATTTGTCCGGTCCTACTCCACGATCGCTGTTTTGGCGATGGCTCGCCACCCTTCGCTCTCCGCAACCAGGATGTATGCCCCCGCCCTCTCAGGCCGCCATGTGAAAAGGTGTTTTCCGGCCGCAAGCCTACCCTCCCATAGAACCCCGCAAAGCGCCCCGCGGGCGTCGTAGACCGAGAGCCTCATCTCCGATTCGCGGACAAGGGTCAAGGATACCCCCGCCGCCCCGGCCTCCGGGGAGACGAGGAGCCGGTTTTCGGCCGCATGAGCCTCTTCCCTATCCCCAACCCCAATTATCTCAAAGGGCCTCGGCGTTATAGCTGTATCCGCTGATTGGCCTGATGTTATGATATACCTTATGTAGCAATTCGTTGAAGGGGTCTGCGGGACCCTCCACTGAAAACGGCCGCCGTTAGGAAGTCCGGCGGCTATGGTGGACCAAGGGCCGCTCGGGCCCGTTGTTGATATGGAAAGCGAAACCGTCGCGCTTCCTGCGGGAACGCTCCCATACCAATCTATAAAGCGGACGCTCCCTCCGTAAAACCTCTCTCCTCCGCGCGGGTAGACCGGGAAGACCCTGAGCTCAGCGGGGGAGGACTCCTCAAGGTAGCACGCCGGCGTGTTGACGGAGCCCCACTGGTCGTTCTCCTTCTCATACACCAGGTATATATCGGGGAACCCGTTGTGATCCGCGTCCGCTCCGGCCCTGAAGGCGTTGAAGCCTAGACAGGAATCTATCTTAAGGGATGCGGCCAGGGTCCATGTCCCGGCCCCGTTGCCCCTGTAGACCGCAACCGTGCTGTCGCCTGCGGCAACAAGGTCAATGTTCCCGTCGCAATCCATGTCCCGGAGCTGGGTGAACTCCCAGGTGCCCGTTGAGGGGAGCGAGCCGGAGAAGTTCGTCCATGCGCCTGAGCCTTCATTGTAAGTCCAGACCTCCAGCCCTCCCTGGCTGTTGACGAAAGAGAGGTCATCCCCCCCGTCGTTATCGGCATCCCCGAGGCTGATGCCAATCCTTCCCATGGTTCCGCCCGGCGGAAGCCCGTCGTCGTCCAAGCTGAACCCACCTGTTCCGTCCCCAAGATAAACCGTTCCTCCCTGATGGGCTACCGCTATGTCCAAGAAGCCATCCCTGTTGACATCTCCAAAAAACACATCCATCGTTGAGTTTCCGCCCGGAAATCCCCAGCTCTTCGTCCAAGTCCCGTTGCGATTATTGAGATAAGCCCAAACCCCATCGTCAGCTCCGAAGGCGTTTGAGACGAGGTCCAGCCAGCCGTCGTTGTTGACATCCCCGAAGTCGGTATCAAACATTCCCCAGTCCTGGCCCTCGCCAGCGAGCCCATCGTCCCAGGGGGTCCAGTTGCGGCCAGTCCCGTCGCCGAGCGCGGCCTCAATGAGCTGGTCGCCAAAATCTGTCCCAGAGTAGTTGTGGTGAACCCCGTAGCCCACATCGGGTAGCCCGTCGTTGTTGATATCACCTACAGCAACCCCGCCGTAGCCGAAATCCCCGTTCTGATAAACGCTCCAGACGCCCGCACCGTTCCCAAACCAGACCATTACCCCGTGTTCATCGGTGTTCACATATGGCGAGCCGTGGTCGCCGACCGAAACGATGTCAGGATTACCGTCGCCGTTCACATCCGCGCTCTCAAGCACGGTCCTTCCGCCCTCCATTTCCGGGTTTCCCAAGCCTGATGAGGATTCCCGGTATCCCAAGCTCAGAATCAAAAGTATAAGGTTCATGGCTTTATGCTAAAGCTCCCCGACGGCCAGGCGCAAAAGCTTGAAAACGATTCCCCTAGGTGTAAAATATATATCACTATGATGGGTATTTTGCTACCATACGCTTTCGTGCCCCTCCTGCTCCTTGCAAGGATACCTTGGAGGTCGCCGCTTTCCCGGTCTTTGAGGGCGAGAAGACCTACATATCACTGGGGTTCGCTGATATAACCGGCGATGACTACTTGGAGGCCCTCATAGCCTTCTCTTCAACCAGCCTTGAAATCAACCAGCTGAATGGATATGTCCAATCCTGAGGATGGGGAAGCCTCTGAGATCGTGGGGCTGGACCCATCTTATCCTGTCGCTAGATCCTTTGAAGTTCACTGGCCACAGGTTACAGCGAGAAGCCCCGAGGGCGATTACCTCTACACCTGGGAAAGTGAGGCTGGGGTTCTGAAATAGGCGTAAAGTTGAATCCTCTCGTCAAAAGGGTTCGGTTTCCCTGGCGAATGGCGGTGCCTTGAGGTAATGCTCAAGTTCAGGGCTTGAGGCCGAGGCCCTAGCATATCCTCGGATACTGGTCCTCAGCGAGCATGTCAAGGACGCGCCTGCCTCCGGTCTCCGTTATTCCCACGACCAAGCCTTTGCCCTCGGTTACCTCGCCTATCACGGCCGAGCCCTTGCCGAGGGGGTGGCCCTTGAGTATCTCAAGCGCTTTATCCGCCGAGTCGGGTGAGACGAATATGACTGCCCTGCCTTCGCACGCGGAGTATAGGGGATCAAGGCCGAGGAGCTCCGACGCCGCGGCAACCTCCGGCCGGACCGGAACATCCTGCTCGTTTATCAGGAAGTCAAGCCCTGGTCCGCAAACCTCGTTGAGGACCGTGGCGAGCCCGCCCCTTGTTGGGTCTCTGACGAATTTGATGTCAGGGCCGAGCTCGGCGTAAAGGGGTTCAAGAAGCCCCCACAAGGGCGCGCAATCCGATGGGAAATCAGCGGAAAGTCCGAGCTCACCCCTCGCGAGGATTACCGCGAACCCGTGATCCCCGACGGTTCCCGTGACGATTATCCGGTCCTCCGGCTCAATCCTCTCCGGGCTGAGATTGAGCTGTGGGAGAACCTCTCCGAGCCCAGCCGTGTTAACGATGATCCCACCGGAACCCTCTATGACCTTTGTGTCCCCTGCAACGAACGCGGCTTCCACCTCCTTTATGGTCTCCGCGAACGAGCTCGCTATCCTCGTGAGGTCATCTATATCAAGCCCCTCCTCCAAAACGAATCCTCCGGTAATGAAAAGGGGTCTCGCGCCGGATACGGCGAGGTCGTTTATGGTTCCTGAGGCGGAGAGCTTGCCTATGTTCCCGCCGGGGAAAAACGGTGGCTTGACCACAAAGGAGTCCGTCGTGAGAGCGAGCCTCCTCTCGCCGAGCCGAAAAACCCCTGAGTCGCCGAGCGCTTCCAGAACAGGGTTTCCGAGAAACGGCAGAAATGCCTCCTCTACCAGCTTCCTTGAGAGAACCCCCCCTGAGCCGTGGCCCAGCCGGATCCGCTCACCCATCAAGCGCCTCCCTCAGCATCGCGAGGGTTTCGGCGGCCTCGTCCTCGCTCATTGTCTCTATGGCAAAACCGGCGTGCACGATGACCCACTGGCCGGGCTGGGCTTCCGGCACGAGGGCGAGCGAGACCTCCCTGCGAAGCCCGCCTGATTCAACCCAGCCCTGATCCCCTTCCTTTTCCACGAGCTTCATCGGAATCCCCAGGCACATGGCTTACCTCTCGCTTGCGGCAAGGCCTAGCTCAAAGGCCTTCATGTTTAGCTCCCGATATTTCGGGGGAACTCGTTCGGCAACGACCCTCTTGAGAAGCTCGCTGTCCAACCGCAGAAACGGGCTTGCGGCGCCGAGAAGAACGATGTTGACCGCTCGTTCCGTTCCAGCCTCGCGCGCCAGGGCGAGCGCATCAATGGCTATCGTCTTGAAGCCAGCGCCCGCAAGGCGCTCAACCGCGTCGTGCGGGTATTCCGAAAGCCCCTGGCTGACGGTGACCGGGATTATCTCCTGGGTGTTCATGACTATAACCCCATCTGCAGGGTTCAGGAGGCTCGTCCACCTGAGGGTCTCTGATTTTTCAAAGGAGAGGAGCAGGTGGCCGGTGCCGGGCTCAACCAAAGGCGAGAAAACCTTTGGCCCGAACCGGACATGGCTTACAACAGAGCCTCCGCGCTGGGCCATGCCGTGGACCTCGCTCTGTTTCACATCGTATCCAGCCTCCATGGCGGCCGCTGATATTATCTCGGACGCGAGGACAACCCCCTGGCCCCCTACGCCCGATATGAGGATGTTAGTGGTCTCACGCATGGGTCACCTCCGCAAGCTTGTCCTCGGAAAATATGGCGTTGTATGTCTTCGGGCAGACCTGAGCGCATAAGGAGCAGGATGTGCAAAGCGTCCTGTCTATCCTGGCCTTGCCGTCAGGCGCAACGAATATGGCGGGACAGCCGAGCCTCAGGCAAAGGTGGCACCTTTCTCCGGCGCACCTTTCCTCAACCACGACGAATTTCGGCAGAGCCTCCCAACGCTTCCTCTCCTCAGGTAGGAGGACGCAGGCCCTCCTTGTTACCACCAGGCTCGGGCCATCGTGCGCCATCGCCTCCTTGAGAGCGTCCCGAAGCGCCTTCATGTCATACGGGTCTATGACCCGGATATGCTTTATGCCCATGGCCTCGGCTATCCTTTCCGGAAGCAGGGCTACGGTCTCCTCGCCCTTGAGGGTTTTGCCGGAGCCGGGGTGAACCTGGTGGCCTGTCATTGCTGTGGTGCGGTTGTCAAGGACTATCAGGGTGTTGGCCCCCTTGTTGTAGACCATCTCCATGAGGCCGGGTATCCCCATGTGGAAGAAGGTTGAATCACCGAGGACAGCGAAGGTCTTCTTCGCCTCCTCTCCGCCAAGAGCCTTTGCGAAACCGAAAGCGTTCGTCACGGAAGCGCCCATGCATATGCATGTGTGGAGGGCGCTAAGTGGCGGGAGCGCTCCGAGGGTATAACACCCTATGTCACCGAAGACATGCGCCCTTAGGCGGTTCAGCTGGAAGAAGACGGATGTGTGGGGACAGCCGGGACAGAGGTTTGGTGGGCGGGAGGGAGCGCCTGAAACGGGCTTTGTTTCAAAGCGCTCGCCCTTGAGAGCAAGGCGTATTATCTCAGGGGAGAACTCGCCTATTTCCGGCAGGACCTCCTTTCCCTTGCAGGGAATACCGAGAGCCTTGACGCGCATCTCTATGAACGGGTCAAGCTCCTCAACTATGTAGATGACCCCTCCGGCCCCTATGATATCTTCAGCAAAGGCCCTCACCAGCTTCTCCGGGAACGGGTAGCTCATCCCGAGCTTGAGGAAAGAGGCTGATGGGAAAACCTCCCTCGCGTAGAGGTAGCTGACGCCTGAGGATATGATGCCTATCCTTTTGTCCCCTGGCTCAACCCTGTTTAGGCCCCCTGTCTCCGAAAACTCCAGCAACCCCGAAAGCCTTCTGGCAAGGTCAACCCTTCTAGGCCTAGCGTTCATGGGCATCATCACATACTTGTCCCACCTGAGATCCGGCTCCCTCATGGGGACCTCTTCCCTTTTGTCCGCTGTTTCAACCCTTGCCTTGCTGTGGGAGAGCCTGGTTTCCGTCCTGAGGAGAACCGGTATGTCGTATCTCTCGGAAAGCTCAAGCGCTACCTTGACGAAATCGTAGCATTCCTGGGGGTCGGATGGCTCAATTAGGGGTATCTTTGCGAAGGCCGCGTAGTTACGGTTGTCCTGCTCGTTCTGCGAGGAGTGCATGGAGGGGTCATCCGCTGAGACAATGACCATGCCGCCGTTTATCCCAGTATAGGCTGATGTGAAAAGCGGGTCAGCCGCCACATTGAGCCCGACATGCTTCATCGCGACCAGGACCCTCGCTCCGGCGAGCGAGGCGCCGAAAGCGGATTCAAAAGCGGCTTTCTCGTTGGGCGACCACTGGGCGTAAACCTCCGGGAAAGGCGCTATTGTCTCAAGTATCTCTGTTGAAGGGGTTCCGGGGTATGCCGCGGCGAAGCGGCCGCCGGCGTCCCGAAACCCCCAAGCTATCGCTTCGTTGCCAGAAAGAAGCATTTCAGGCATAGGTTGATAATTATAACCTACATATTACATGAGTTTCTACACCACGCGGGAACCGATCAAAGAGGTGAACCAGATTGACCCCCCTCTTTTTACCAGTATAGAGCGTGCCGGGCGCGCCCTGTTGATTTTCAAATATCTATGTTAGCGGCCTTGAGCGCGTTGCGCTCTATAAACTCCCTTCTTGGCTCAACCTGGTCTCCCATGAGTATTGAGAAGAGCCGCTCTGCCTGCTCCGCGTCCTCAACCGAGACGCGCTTGAGGGTCCTGGTCTGGGGGTTCATGGTTGTCTCCCAGAGCTGGTCAGGGTTCATCTCGCCGAGGCCCTTGTAGCGCTGGATTGTCACAAGCGAGGACAAGTCAGCCGAAAGGATCCTCTTCGCCAGCCAGATGAGGTCCTCAGGCTTGCGGATGCGGTATTCCTCCTTTTCAAGGGTCAGGGTGAGGTCCTTGAACCCCTCCGCTGAGAAGGCCTCCGCCGCATCCGAGTAAAGGTTTAGGATGAGGCGCAGGTCCCCGAGTGAAACCGCGATGGTTTTCCCTCCCTTGAGCTTGAACCTGAGCTCGGCCTTTTCCTTGTCAAATGTAAATTCGGGGAAACCTCCCTTTGGGTTTGATATGAACTCAAGGAGCTCCTCGTCCCTAGCGAATGTCCTCTTCCACATGCCCATGCCCGAAAGTAGCGGTTCTATGAGGCCAGAAACCTCGCTGTCGTAGCGCGAGAGAACACCGGCGTAGTTCTTGAATCTCTGGAGAGCCAGGATCTTGGCTAGGAGCTCCTTGTCAGAGAGCTCTGAGCCGTCCTTGCGCGAGGCCTTTATCCCGAAGGCTACCTGAACGCTCCTCGCCCAGAGGTCCTGCTCGTCGTAGGCGTAGGCGAAATGTTTCCCCCTTTGAACGCGGAACAAGGGGGGTTGGGCTATGTAGATGTATCCTTCCTCAAGGAGCGGCCGCATGTATCTGTAAAAGAATGTTAGGAGGAGGGTTCGGATGTGGGCGCCGTCAACATCGGCATCCGTCATTATGATTATCTTTCCATAACGGCATTCCGCGGGATTGCACTCCTCAGTGATACCGGCGCCTATGGCTGATATGAGGGTTCTTATCTCAGCGTTTGAGAGCGAGCGATCAAAGGTGCTCTTCTCAACATTCAGTATCTTTCCCCTGAGGGGGAGAACCGCCTGGGTGTGCCTATCACGGCCCTGTTTAGCGTTTCCGCCGGCGGATTCGCCCTCCACTATGAACAGCTCGGCTGAGTCCTTTTCCTTTGATATGCAGTCAGTCAGCTTGCCCGGGAGGGTATCGGATTCCAAAAAGCTCTTACGCCTGGTGAGCTCACGCGCCTTCCGAGCCGCCTCCCGCCCGCGAGCGGCGAGCAGGCACTTTGCGATTATAGCGGATGCGGCGCGGGGGTTCTCCTCCATGAACCTCCAAAGCTTTTCGTAAAGCCCGGCCTCCACTATACCCCTTATGTAGCCGTTCCCTATCTTTGTCTTGGTCTGACCCTCAAACTGCGGGTCAGGGAGCTTCACATGGAGAACCGCGGTGAGCCCCTCCCTGGTATCCTCTCCGCTGATGGCCTGGCCGTTCTTCATCAGGCCGCTCTCCTTCCCGAAGTCGTTTATTACCCTGGTTAGAGCGCTCCGAAAGCCGGTGAGGTGGGTTCCGCCCTCGTGGGTCTGGATGGTGTTAGCGTATGTGAGGACTATCTCGGAGTAAGCGTTCGTGTATTCCAGCGCGCACTCAACCTCCACGCCCCTCTCCTCGTCCCTGAACTGGGCATAAAAAGCAGGCGCAAAGAGAGGTTCCCTCGCCTCGTCAAGGTATGATAGGAACTCCCTCAGACCGCCCTCGTAGAAGAACTCCTCCCTCCGGCCCGTGGCCTCCTCGGCAACTTTTACCCTTAGCCCGGCGACCAGATACGCTATCTCCCTGAGCCTCTCCGCGGCCGCCTCAAATTCAAAGGCTGTATCTTTGAATATCTCCGGATCGGGCTTGAACCTTATACTGGTTCCGGTGCCGTCCGCTTCGCCAACAGCCTCAACCTCTGAAACCTTCATCCCTCTCTCGTAGCGCTGGCGCCAGAGCTTGCCATCTCGCCTCACCTCAGCGACCATCCACTCTGATAGCGCGTTGACGACAGAGGCCCCTACCCCGTGAAGCCCGCCGGATATGGTGTATGACTTGTGATCAAATTTTCCTCCGGCGTGAAGGGTTGTCATGACGACCTCAAGCGCTGATACGCCCATCTCCGGGTGGACATCAACCGGAATCCCCCTGCCATCGTCCGAGACACTCACGGAGCCATCCGCGTGGAAGATGACCTCAACGGTCTTGCAGTATCCAGCCAGAGCCTCATCAACCGAGTTGTCCACTATCTCGTAGAGGAGGTGGTGAAGCCCCCGCTTGCCAACATCGCCTATATACATGGCGGGGCGCCTCCGAACCCCCTCAAGGCCCTTGAGGACCTTTATGTCCGAAGCGGTGTATTCAGCATCGGTCCTTTTCCTTGGAGCGGTCATTTCTCTTTGCTCCTTTTGCGTTTTACGCCGGTGAACCTTATGTCTTTAACCAATTCTTCGCCTATGAACTCGTTCATTACCTTCGCTATCTCCCTCTTTTTGAACGAGAGGTCCGACCTGAGCCCGGGGCTCTTTACCCCAACCGTCAGAACCCCCTTTTCAAAACCGATGAACTCTGTGCCCGGGTAGACGGAGAAGACCTTGGCGAAAGCATCGCGCACCTCGGACGCCTGCCAAACCCCCTCAAGTCCCCACCTCTCTAGAATTGCCCTCAATCCGTCTCCCATTCTCTTAGGTTTTTCCAAGATTTATTACCCTCCCTGATGCCCCCCTTGAGAGGACATCCGTGTATATTACCTGTCCGCTCAGGCTGGAAAGGAGAGCCGCCAGGTGCTCATCGTCAAGGACAGAAGCAGGCTCATCCATTGCCAGAACAGGCGGCTCTCCCAGCTTCTCCTGGAAGATATCCCTCGCCGAAAGCACGATAGCCAGGTGCGCTATCCTTCGCTCGCCCTGAGAGGCAAAACCCCTTGCCCTTCTCCCGTCAAGGAGGACCTCCAGGACATCCCTGTGCGGCCCCACGAGGGAGAATCCCCTCTCCTGCTCCACGGAGGCAACCCGGTCCAGGGAGCCAACCTCCATCCTGGAGGAGGGGCTATACCTCAAGGTGACCTTCTTCCTGGATATGTTGGGAAGCCTGCTGTTGAGCGTTGAGACAAACCATTCCCTCCTTTCCACGATGAAGCTACCGTGGCGCTCCATCTCCCTGTTCCAGGGCGCGAGGTGGCCGCCTCTTCTCTTGAGAAGGGCGTTCTTCTGCGCCAAGGACTTCCTGTAGGCCAGGAGGCGCTGGTAATATTCCTTCTCCATAAGCGAGAGCGCCCAATCAAGGAACCTCCTTCCCTCGTCGGGCGGCCCTCCGATCATGGCGTCCGAGCCGGGGCCAACAGCCAGCACCACAAAGGTTGAGAAAAGTTCAGCGTATGAGGCTATGGCCTTGCCGTTTATCTTGATGCTCTTCCTTTCCCCGCTGACCGATACGGTTATCTCGTGGGACGCCCCGTTTCTCTCCACCTCTCCCCTGAGAAAGAACCCCGGCTCGTTCCAGGCCACGAGGTCCCTGTCCAGGGCGCCGGAAAAACTCCTTGGTGTAGAGATATATGCCACCGCCTCCAGCAGGGATGTCTTGCCGGAGCCGTTTGGCCCGGTCACCAGGTTGAGGCCCGGATCAAACGAGAACCGGACCCTCCCGAAGCACCGGAAGTTGACGATCTCAAGGTTTTTCAAAATCAATTCTCAGCCTTATATTCTAAAGCATAGGCCCGGCCTAATGCAATCATAAACCGCACGCTTCTTTTTAAGGTCAGACAAGGGAAAGCAGTGCTCGGAAACTGGCCTCTGGCGCGGGTTTTGGGGGTTTGTGATTCCCTTTCCCCCTGTGCTTGCGCGACCCGGCACGGGTGCCTTATAGTTTCACCCGTGATCAAGAAGCTGAGCGTGAAGAATTTCAAGTCCCTGAAGGACATAAGCCTGGATTTTGCGCCGATAACCCTCCTCGTGGGCGAGAACAACACTGGCAAGTCCTCTGCTCTCCAAATCCTGCTTCTTCTGAAGCAAAGCCTTGAGAACAGGGAGTTGCCCCTTGATTTTAACGGCAGGATTGTTGATCTCGGAGGATTGGGAGAGGTTATCACGGATAAGGATGTCTGGAATAATTATCTTGAAATTAACACTGTGTTTGAGGAATACGATTTTCTCCTCCAGGTGGACGCCAAATATGGGACTTTAAGAATAAGAAAGTTTCAAATCAGATCCTCCCGGAATCAGTTTTCCTATTCTATAACAAAGGGACGGCACGGTGTCTCTTGCGAATTTAACAATTGGCGTATTACATCAAAGCTTAAGGACTTAATTATATGGAACAGCTTTCTAGTAGAAGAACAAAATCTTTGGGACTCTTACAGAGAATTAGCCAGGTTGCTCTCCAATTTTAATAGAAAAATTAAGGATTATTTGAGGCACAAAGTTCATTATCTTGGACCGCTAATGGAATATCCGCACCGGAAATATGAAATCAAGCAACCTCCTGAAGATGTAGGGTTTAGGGGCGAGCAGATGCCTGCCGTTCTTTACTTTGCTGATAAAAAGGGTAAGGATGAATTGCTCAGCAAAATAAGAGAAACAACTGAAAAAATAAAGTTAGTAAATGACATTAGGTTTACGGAGCTTTACCACGGCACATACTCTTGCGAGGTCTTAGTATCCGGAAATCGCTGGGTAAATCTCCTGGATGTCGGCTTCGGCATCTCCCAAATTCTGCCCATTATAGTTCAAGGTTTCTTTATGCCAAAGGGTTCAACATTGCTCCTTGAACAACCGGAGATCCACCTGCACCCAAGATTGCAGGCAGAATTGGGAACCATACTGGCTGAGATAGCGAACCAGGGCAAAACCGTCATCGTTGAAACCCACAGCGAGCACATTATCCTCAGGCTTCAACGCCTGGTTGCCCAGAGAATTTTGAGGCCGGAGGATGTGGCGATTTACTTCTTCAGTATCAAAGAGAACGGCTATACAGAAGTGCAGAGGATTGGAGTAGATGAGCTGGGCCAGCTTGAGAGCTGGCCGGAGGGATTTTTTGAGACCGATCTCAAAGAACTGGACGCATACATGGACGACATCTTTGAGAGAAGAAAAAATGAAAAAAGTTCTAATTCTGGTCGTGGACACTGATATAATAAGATCCATGAGTAGGGAAGGAATTGACGACCCCGAAAGGCACCCCGGCCCTATGTGCAGGGACTTCATTAATGGCCTCGTAAAGAAGTGCCACAAGATGGTCATATCCGAGAAGCTGTGGGAAGAGTACAAACGCAACATCCTAAAAGATGCAAAGAAGAGACTTGAGCGAGTAATAAAGTTAAAAAATAAGAAGGAAATGCTGGACGACATCGCAAAGCCTGACTGGGAAAAGGGTCTCATGAGGGCAGGCTTTGACGCAAAAGATATTCCCTGGGTCATCCTGGCATCTCAGACCACTGACAAGATATTTATTACCAGAGAAAAACATCTGCCAAATGCCATAGAAGCGGCTAAGCAAACAGCCGGCGTTGAGGTCATAAGCCTTGAAGAAGCCTACAGGAGGTTTGTTTTAGAATGGGACTCATGATTCTCCTCGCGCTCTCGCCTTCGGTTTTCTCAAATCCAGCGAAGCTCTCGGCCTGGGTAGTGATAAGGGCATACCAGCTGACATTGTCGGAGCTCCAGCCGGATGTCTGCAACTATCACCCCTCATGCTCGCGCTACGGCGAATCCGCTGTGAGGAAATACGGCGCTTTGGGCATCCTAATGGCGGGGGACAGGCTCCTGAGGTGCAACCCAGCCTCCTGGGCGTTTCTCGGTGAGGAATACGGGCTTTCTGAGGGTAAGCTCCACGATAACCAGGATGATTACTACATATTTCACAGGCCCGAATACAGCCGGGAGGTTCTCTATCCGTGGTGATTCTCTTATTCCTCCAGCTTGAGCCCGGCCCTGTCCTGGGTTTTGCAGAGGCGCTTGAGCGCGACGGCAAGAGCCGCGAGGCCGCGACGGAGTTCTACAGGTTCTGGACATACTGGCCATCAGATTCCCTCGCCCCATACGCGCTTTTCAGGGCTGGGATCAACTACGCCCGCGCGGGGGAATACGGCGTGGCCGTGAATGTTTTTTCTGAATACGCCAGAAGCGATTGTCCGAAGAGGGAATACGCGCTTCTTGAGATAGCTAGGATATACGCCCTCACGGGCGACAGGGGGATTGATACCCTGATGCCTATCCTGGAGACAAGCCTCCCGAAAGAAGCGAGTCTGATGAAGGCTTGGGCGAGCCTAACCCGCGACGACCCCGCCTCAGCGATGAAGACCCTGCGCGAGGCTGGTGAGGACTCCATTGCGCTTGCCCTAAAAGGCTTTCCAGAGGGGCCAGCCCCTTTCCTTTCAGCGCTTCTCTCAGCCCTCCTTCCTGGGGCTGGCCAAATCTATTACGGCCACCCCGGGGACGCGTTCATGGCTTTCGTTTTCTCGGTTGGGATGGGCGGGGTGAGCTACTATTACTTTGATGCAAAGAGGCCTGTCCCCGGCTGGATAGCCGGCGGTCTCGCTGGGTTCTTCTGGCTCAGCCAGGCTTACGGAGCATATGTGGGAGCGAGGGAAAGAAGGCACATCAAGAGGGAAGAATACCTCCTTTACCTCAAGCCCAAGCTCTTCGCCGACCCTTACGATAGGGAGTTTTTCAGATGAACCCCTTGCTTCTCTTCCTCGCCCTGAATCTGCCCGAAAGGCTTGAGTCCATAGGCGACTTTCGCTCCGCGGCGGCCGAATACCTTAGAGAAGGGGACACCGCCTCCGCGGCAAGGGCCCTGCTTTCACTTGGGGATACTGGCGAGGCTCTGAGGCTCCTTTCTGGCTCCGCGGACACACCTTCTCTCATCCTGAAAGCGAGGATATACCTATCCCAGTGGCGAATCTCGGAGGCCATGGACCTTCTTGGTAGCATTCGGGCTTCTGGGCTTGCCGATTCGCTTCGGGTTCTGGCCCGCATAATGCTTATGGATTTCAGCGGGGCAGAGGAGGAGTCCCGCGGGGACTCCGGCCTCCTCGGGGTCATAGGGTTCGCTAAGGAAACGGCCCCTCTCCTCTATTCTCCGGTCTCAGCCGCGAGGCTCTCGTGCCTGCCGGGCCTCGGCCAATTCTATGCCGACGAGCCACTTGAAGGTATCTGGGCCCTTGCGGTTAACGCCGTTGTGCTCGGATTCATAAGCTACTCAATCTACAGGGGCTATAAGGTTGACCGCTCCTACTACATGGATGCCCTTTTGGCCTACAACTTCTTCTTCAACCGCTTTTACTCCGGCGCGGCCGCAAGCGCTGAGCACACCGCTCGTGAGAAGAACCGGGCGCTCCTTGAAAGGTGGCTTGAGAGGATAGCGAAGGAGAAGGGGTTTGATCCTATAGGGCGGTAGGGCCGGAGCGCGCGGGATTGATTGCCTTTGGGCTCTCGTGGCATAATATATGGGCTAAAATGAATCCTGATGATATCGCTTTCAACCTCGCGAGGGTGAAGGCCGAGATAGCCGAGGCCTGCGAGCGCGTCGGGCGGAAGCCGGAGGAGGTTTCCCTGCTTCTCGTGACGAAGACATTCCCTCCTGAGACCGTAAGGATGGCATACGATCTCGGCCACAGGCTCTTCGGAGAGAACCGTGTCCAGGAGGCCGCCCAGAAGGTGAAAAGTCTGCCGCCGGACATCATCTGGCACATGATAGGCCACCTTCAGACAAACAAGGTAAAGCGGGCGCTGGACCTCTTTTCGGTGATTGAATCCGTTGACCGGCTTCCTTTGGCTGAGGAGATCTCCAAAAGGGCGACGAGGCCGATCCCGTGCCTAATTGAGGTCAACACATCCGGCGAGGAATCCAAGCACGGGGCCGCTCCGGCCGAGGTGAGGTTCCTCGCGGAGAAGATGCTCGGCCTGCCTAGGATAAACCTATTGGGCCTCATGACCCTCGGACCCTACCCCGTTTCGGAGAGCGCGTCAAGAAAGGCTTTTTCCCTTCTCAGAAGGTTGAGGGACGATATAGCGGACGAATTCAAGATCACCTTGCCCATCCTATCAATGGGGATGAGCGAGGATTATATCTGGGCTATTGAAGAAGGCGCAACCGAGGTCCGCATCGGGAGGGCGGTTTTCGGGCCGCGGCTGGGCTAGAGCTCAAGGGATATATCCACCCACCCTCTCATTATCCAGCCGGATGATATGAAGTTCACCCCCGCATCAGCGAAGGCCCTCGCGTTTTGGGGAGTTATTCCGCCAGAGGCCTCAAGCCTGATCCAGCCGTCCACGAATCTCACGGCTTCACGAGCCAAATCGGGGCTGAAGTTGTCAAGCATAATGATGTCGGGTTGGGCGAGAAACGCCTCCTCAAGCTGATCCCAGGACTGAACCTCCACCTCCACAAGCCGCATGGGCCACGAGGCCCTCGCCTTCTCAACGGCCTTCTTTATCCCCCCAGCGGCTACTATGTGATTATCCTTTATGAGAATCATTTCCCCGAGACTCATCCTGTGGTTGCGGCCTCCAGCGGCCCGGACAGCGTATTTCTGGAACTCTCGGAGGCCAGGAATGGTTTTCCTGGTGTCAAGGACAACGCAGGAGGTCCCTTCAATAGCCTTGACTAGCTCGCGCGTCCTTGTGGCTGTGCCGCATGTTAAGGAAAGGAGGTTAAGGGCGACGCGCTCGCCGGAAAGCAGGGCCTTCGTCTCAGCCTCAACCCAGCCTATTTCTCCGGGCCCGAAATCGCCCCCTTCTGGCACAAGGGATTCCCCGGCGCTGAAAGGGTCAAGTATCCTGAATGCCTCAAGGAAGAACCCGAACCCAGCCATGACCCCTGGAACCCTTGCCACAACCCTTGCTCTGGACCTTCCCTCCGGGACAACAGAAGAAGAGGTTATGTCGCAGAAAGCGGCATCCTCCTCAAGAAAGCCCTCTATCCTTTTTCTGAAAAAGTTCATGCCTCCACCGCAGCTTCCTTCTTCTCCGGCTCCTCAGGGGTTTTCTTTATTATGCCGAGCCTGTCTATGATGCAGGCGGTCGGGCAGGATTCAATGACTGCCTGAGCAGCCGAATCAACCGCGGCCGGATCAACTATGACCGCGAGGAAGTTTTCCATGCGCATCGCGCCCGCCGGCGCGGCCTTCACGCACTTCGTGCAGGCTATGCACGAGACCTTGCATACTTTCCTCGCCACAGCGCCCTTGTCGTGGTTAACGCAACGGACAAGGACCCTCTGGGTTTTAGGTACCAACTGCATTATCCCTCTGGGGCAAGCCTCAACGCACTTTCCGCACGCAGTGCATTTCTCCTCTATGACGACGGGCAGGCCGTCCTCTCCCATATACATGGCGTCAAACGGGCACGCCTCAACGCAGTCTCCCAGCCCGAGACAGCCGTATGTGCAGGCCTTGTGCCCGCCGGTCACCAGGTGCTCCTCCCGGCAACTCCACGCGCCTATGTAGACCGCCCTGTCCTCTGCGAGCTCGCGCGTCCCGCCGCAGAGCACAACTGCAACCCTCGGGACAACGGCTTTGGCCTCAACCCCCATTATGGCCGCTATGCGCTCTATGGAATCCTGGCCTCCGGGCGCGCAGAGGTCAATGGGGACCCTCCCTTCCTTCTTGACTATG
>Ga0068707_1000451_pt1 | contig 26450 bp, 28 predicted proteins | sample YNPNPMetaG_FD_66600 | JGI IMG/M metagenome (GOLD analysis project Ga0068707, IMG submission 66600) | Anoxygenic and chlorotrophic microbial mat microbial communities from Yellowstone National Park, USA - YNP NP MetaG | ecosystem: Environmental > Aquatic > Thermal springs > Hot (42-90C) >... | reverse complement strand
ACCTCTTGTTTTGGTCTCTGCCAGTTTTCAATTGAGAAAGCATAGAAAGTAAGAACATCTATACTTAATCTTAAAGCAACACGGATAATTTCTTTTACTTTTTCTACTCCTCTCTTATGTCCTTCATATCTGGGCAATCCACGCATCTGTGCCCATCTTCCATTACCATCCATTATTATTCCAACATGTTTTATAAATCTTCCCATTTTTTAATACTTAAAGGAGAGGATATGAAGAATAGTCTCAAAGGGACTTTCTCCCATAAGAAGCCTTTTTGGATTTAAACCAAAAGGTGGTTTTACAAGGACAAATAACCTATCTGATGCTACAGAATAGTCAAGTATCTCACCAGACATTTCTTCAGTAATATCAGTTTGGTCAATGCCTATTACTGACCATTGAATTAGTTTTAGTTTGGAACTTTTGTATCCCAATAAAGAGACATTTACTAAACCCAGGAGAGGTTTTTTATCAATAACAATTATGCCATTACCTAATGGCTTTATTTTAGTGTAAATTTTCCATTTCCCGAGACTCAGAGTAGGAATTCCTGTTTGTTTTTCGTATTGCTGACCCAATCCCATTGACTCCTGAGAACGCCAGAGCGGAACACCTTTATTATTATAAACTACAAGGGAACCGTCATCATCCCATTTAAACATAATATCTCCGAAAACATAGAAATCGTAGATGTTTGCTTTTACTGGAAGTTTGAGAACATCTGTTTTTTGGAAAGATGAGCTTTGAGGCATAATGTAATAGATTTCACCGTCAAATCCATTAGTAGGAGAATATGACTGTGCAATGAGTCTGCCATCATAAATTCTTAAAAATAAATCATTAAATCTGGCTGTTTCCTTAAATTCTTCACCTGACCATTTAATTATGGAGGATATTACTCTGTCATCCTTTTTAAATGTAATTGCGATTTCATCTTTCCCATCTTTATCAATATCTCCTGTGTCAAACCAGAGGATATCTCCACCAACAGGCAAATTATAATTACTCTTAAGCTTTAAATCAACATCTATAAGGTAAAGACTTATTTCATTGTTAGATGCTATTAAAACCTGATTCGAACTTATTCCATCAAAGTTTCCAGAGGCGACTCTATTTATACTTCTTGAAAGCCTAAATGAAAGAAGAGTATGTCCTTCGGGAACAATTAATGAAGCATATTTTTTTCTCATCTCACTCATAGCTGTCTGTGTTAACTCTATTTCAGATGAAGAAAGGAACTTTTTATCTTTTATCCAGTAAAGTTCCTGAGATAGCTTTAGAGTTTTGTCCTGCTTTGAGGGTTTAAGCAACAATAAAATATCAGCACCTTTTGTATCTTTGAAAAGACTTTCTAAATCTGTTAAGTTTACAGGAGCATCTATGAGTTCAAATCTTTCAGTATTTTTGAGTTCTCTATAATATGCTTCTCCAACTGCCCACTCTGTATTCCCCTGAGCAAAAAGAATTTTAACTCTGGTTTTAGGGATTTTAAACAGAACTTCTTTTGAGGCGTCTATTGCCCCATCAATTAAAAGAGCCTTCGCTTGATTATCAGATACATCCGTAATTTCTGCAGAACCAATAACTTTTTCTGATTTCCCTATAACCTGCCTTGTAACAGGATGAATAAGGGGAGCAGTTTGTTCAAAAAGGATAATTCTTTGTCCCTTTTTAATTCCATCTTTCAATCCTTTATCAATGTATACTTGATTGTTTTCTGCTTTGACTACTTTGCCAGATATGACTGGAAAGTAAGATAGGACATCTTCTTTAAATTTTAAAAAATATTCTTCAGCAGGAGCTTCTTGAACAAATAAGAAGAAAAAGAAAAAGATATAAAGTAATAGTTTTAATTTGTTATGCATTTTAAAGTTTATACTAAAAATATTTTTAAAGTCAAAAATTATTTAATGATTTGAAATCGCTGATAGAAAATTATGTTTTGAACTATTTTGTCATCGGAGTCATTCCTTCGCTTCAGCTCAGGACAGCGTCTACCCTTCTTATTCTGTCATTCCTTTGCTTCGGCTCAGGACAGCGTCTGAGCATTTTTTTTCTTTCATTCTGAACGGAGCGTTAGCGGAGCGAAGAATCTCCATAGGAGACCCTTCGGCTTCGCCTCAGGGTGACGGAAAAGGCGTCATTCTGAACGGAGCGTTAGCGGAGCGAAGAATCTCATCCTTTTCCGAGTAAGAGTCGGCGAAGAATCTCATCCTTTCGCCTAATAGGTTTTTAATTAGAGATTCCTCGGGGGATTTACCCCCTCGGAATGACAGGATGAGCGAAAGACAGCCTTCTTTAATCGGCAAATTTAGGTAATGACAACAAATTAACAGAAAAACTTTTAAATTGTCAAAAATTTGGCATAAAAATTTTTTCTAACAATTGATTTTATCTGATTTTTTATTCTGGCATAAACTATGCTAAATATTTTAAATTTAGAAAAAAGCAAAAAGGGAGGTATTCATGGCAAAAGAAAAAGACAAACTCGAGGAACCCGAAGCTGAAACTCCTGAAGAGGCAAAAAAACCGAAAAAAAAGGGAAAACTTTTAATTATTGCTATTATTGCTTTTGCGGTTCTGGCTGGAGGTGCAGCAGGTGCATATTTCTTATTTTTCAGCAAAGGAGCTCAGCAGGGAAAGGAAGCAAAAGAGGTCAAAGAAGAACATGGAGTGAATTTTGCGCTTGAACCCTTTGTTGTTAATGTTATTGACCCAAGCGGAACAAAGTATCTTAAAGTTTCTATACAGCTTGAACTTTCTGATGCAAAATATACAGAAAAGGCTAAGAACAAAACGCCTCAGTTAAGAGATGCTATAATAACCCTTCTTACAAATAAAACATCAGATGAACTAATTACTTCAGAAGGAAAACTTTTACTAAAGGATGAGATAAAGCAGCGCTCTGAGCAGATTCTTGGTGAAGGAACAGTTAAAAATGTTTTTCTTACTGATTTTGTGATGCAATAGCCATGACAGACGAAGAAATTTTATCACAGGATGAAATTGATGCCCTGCTAAAGGGTATTTCTGGAGGAGAGGTTGAGACAGAAACAGCTGAAATTCCTTCGGGAATAAGACCCTATGACTTTACTGCACAGGAGAAAATTGTTCGTGGCAAGATGCCATCCCTTGATATTATTAATGAGCGTCTTGCAAGAACTTTCAGAATAAGTCTTGCCTCAGATATAAGAAAAATTGTGGATGTAATTAATGTCAATGTTAATATCACTAAATTTTATGATTTTCTTCGCTCAGTTCCTTTCCCTTCAAGTTTAAATATTATAAAACTTGAACCCTTAAGAGGTTTTAGCCTTGTTGTATTTGATGCACCGATGATATTTACTCTCATAGAATTTTATTTCGGAGGAACAGGTAAAGGTTATTACAAGCCAGAAGGACGAGAATTTACGCCAATTGAGCAGAGAATAATTCATAAAGTTGTCATGATGTTTCTTGAAAGCATGGAAGAAGCATGGAAGCCTGTTCACCCTATAAAGCCACATTTTATAAGAACAGAGATGAATCCTCAATTTGTGACCATAGTAACACCTGTGGATGTAGTAATTGAAACAGAGTTTACTCTTGAAATAGAAACAAGAGAGTGTAAAGTCATGGTTTGCATACCTTATTCTTCAGTAGAGCCTATAAAAGAAACGCTTTACAGTGCTTTTCTTGCAGACAGAGATGAGATGGACATGAAATGGCTTAATACGATAAGGTCTCATATAAAGAGAGCACCTGTTGAACTGGAAGCAGTTCTTGGCAGAGTAAAAATAGATTTTAAAACACTGCTGGACTTAAAAGTCGGAGACATTATTAATTTACAAAAAAGAATAGATGAAGAAGTAGATGTTCTTGTAGAAGGAGTAAGAAAGTTTAAAGGGAAGTTTGGTACTTTTAAGGGAAACTATGCTGTAAAAATAGAAGGGGAGGCATAAGATGGAAGAAAAGGAACTGCAACAAGAGGAAGTTCAAGAGCAGGAACAACAGGAACAAGTAACTCAGGAAGAACTTTCTGAAGAAGAAATTGACATGGCAAAAGCACTTGAGATGGAAAAGGCAATGAAGTCTCAGCAGGAAGTGCAGACACCAAAGATAGATGAGTTTGCACCTTCTGCAGAGAAACCTAAAATAAGGGATATAGAGTTCATTCTTGATATCCCTCTTGAGATGACTGTAATTATTGGAAGGACGAGGATTCTTGTTCAGGAACTTCTTCAATTGACGCAAGGTTCAGTAGTAGCTCTTGACAAGCTTGCAGGTGAGCCAATGGAAGTTTATGTAAATGGCAAACTTGTGGGGAGAGGAGAGGTTGTTGTTGTAAATGAAAAATTTGGAATAAGAATAACAGACATTATAAGTCCTCAAGAGAGAGTAAAACAGCTTGCATAGGTGAAAAAATGGAATATATTAAGGTAATATTTTCTCTTTTAATTATTGTTACTGCTCTGTATTTTATTCTAAGGTTAATGAAAAATAAAATTAATCCTGGTAATGGCTTTATACATATCATTTATTATCAGCCAATAGGATATAAAAAGGGAATAGGTGTTGTAAAGGCATTTGATGAATACCTTCTTGTAGGAATATCAGAAAACGGAATTAATCTTATAAGTAAACTTGACCCCGCAAAGATTAAAGCAATTTTTGATGAACAGGTAGTTGAAAGGAAAACTTTATGGCAGAAAATATTTAAAGGAGGTATATTCAGCTTTTTAATCATTTTAGCTCCTTCTCTTTGTTTTTCAGCACCTCAGACTCCTAACGCAGGGGGTGGACTTTTTGGATTTTCTTCAGCTGTTGATATTCTGGTCTTTATAACACTTCTTAGTTTCTTACCTGCAATTTTAATAATGATGACATCATTTACAAGAATAGTAATAGTTCTTTCTCTTTTAAGACAGGCACTCGGAACTCCTGCTGTTCCTCCCAATCAGGTTATAATTGGGCTTGCATTGTTTCTTACGCTTTTTATCATGTCTCCAACAGTTGACAGAGTTTATAATGAAGCCTATGTCCCCCTTTCAAAAAAAGAGATAACATTAGAAGAGGCAATAAGTAAGGCTTCAGTTCCTTTTAAAGAATTTATGCTTAAACAAACAAGGGAGAAAGACCTTGCATTATTTCTTAAACTTTCAAAAACAGAAGTTAAGCCAGCCACTCCTATGGATTTGCCTATGAAGATAGTTGTTCCAGCTTTTGCTCTTGGAGAGTTAAAAAGAGCTTTTGAGATAGGATTTTTAATCTTTCTTCCTTTTTTGGTTATTGACATTGTTGTTGCAAGTATCCTGCTTTCAATGGGAATGTTTATGGTTCCTCCTGTTATGATATCAATGCCTTTCAAGCTTTTGCTTTTTGTTCTTGTAGATGGATGGCAGTTAATAATTGGCTCTCTTGCAGGAGGTTTTAGATGACAGTTGAGTTTTTAAACTATATATCAAAACAAACTTTTGAGACCATATTTCTTGTTGGTGGTCCAGTTCTTCTTGTAAGCCTTCTTGTTGGTCTAATTATAGGTTTATTTCAAGCAATAACCCAGCTTCAGGAGATGACAATAAGCTTTGTTCCAAAGGTTATTGCTGTTTTTCTCACTTTACTCCTTACTCTTCCATGGATAGTAAACATTATGACAAAGTTTACAAGGGGTATTTTTGAAAATATTCCAATGTATGTAAAGTAGAAGACTCTAATATGAAAGCAGGATAAAAAATGAAAATATTAAAGCTCTTTACTATCATCAGGTGATATTATGAACTATTTAGAGATTCTTACTACAAATTTTTATAAATTTATCCCTGTTTTTGTTAGAGTTTCAGTAATTTTGTTTTTTCTTCCCTATATCGGAAGCAGAACAGTCCCTATAATTTTCAGGTTCTTTTTTGCTCTATCTGTATCTCTTGCAATAATGCCTTTCTTACCCGATAAGGAAGTGAATCTTCTTATTTCTCTTTTTAATGGTGTATTGTTTGGAATGGCAATAGGGCTAATGATAAGAGTAATTATTGCAGCGGTTGAAACAGCTGCTCAATGGATGAGCATGCAGGTTGGTTTTCTGGTTGCTAATATTTTCAATCCTCAGTTTGGCGAACTTATGGGTCCCCTTAGTGTTTTTTATGAGATGTTTACAATTGCTCTTTTTTTCTCTCTTGATTTGCACTTAAACCTTGTAGAAATAATTGTAAGAACCTTTGAATTTCCCGCAAAATATTCATTTGCAGGGAATATAATAGAATTTTCGTATCTTCTTTTTCCTCTTGCTTTAAAACTTTCAGCCCCTGTTTTGCTTATTCAGGTTTTAATGAATTTAGGACTTGGATTTTTGTCAAGAATAATGCCGCAGGCAAATGTTTTTTTCGTTGGCTTTCCTCTTTTACTTGCAACTGGAGTTGCAGTTATATGGCTCAGTATTCCTATGTTCACAATGGTTTTGTCAAAGGCATTTATAAATCTTAAAGATGCTTTATATGGCTTATTGAGGTAAGATATGCCAGAGGAACTGCAGGAAAGAACCGAACAGGCTACCCCGCGAAGGCGAGAAAAAGCCCGTCAAAAAGGTGAAGTTCCCCGAAGTAGAGAGCTTACAGGTATAGTTGGAACATGGATGATATTTTTATATTTTGTTTTCTCCGGAACTTTTCTTATATCAGTAATGCAGCATATTAAAGAAGCCTTTATCAGAGTAAAAAATCCTGAATTTGTAAGTGGAGCAATTCTTACATTTATCAAGGAAGAGATAAAGTGGTATTTTATACAGTTTATTCCAATCGGTGCCATGCTTCTTTTTAGTATTCTTATTGTTCATTTTATTCAAACAGGCTTTCTTTTTACAGGTGCGACACTGGTGCCTGATTTATCAAAAATAAGTCCTCTGAAAGGAATAAAAAGGCTCTTTTCCATTAATGCTATTTTTGAAACTATAAAAGGAATATTCAAACTTATTGCTCTTGGGGTGGTTATATACATTGTCTTAAAAAAAGATGTCAATATTTTGCCACTTATGGTAGATATGGATGTAAAAGCTATTGCGAGTCTTTCATTTCAGAAAATTTACCAACTTGTTTTTGCCTGTCTCATTATGCTTACTTTTTTTGCGGGTATAGATTTTGCATACCAGAGATGGCAGTATGAGAGAAACTTAAGAATGACAAAACAGGAAATAAAAGAAGAATTCAAAGAAACAGAAGGCTCTCCTCTGGTGAGAGCAAGAATAAGAAGTTTACAAAAGGAGATGGCAAGGAGAAGAATGATGCAGGAGGTGCCTAAAGCTGATGTGGTTATTACAAATCCGCTGCATCTTGCTGTATGCATTAGATATGACCATGATAATATGAACGCGCCAGAAATAGTTGCTAAAGGAGCCAATATCCTTGCAGAAAGAATAAAAGAGATTGCAAGAGCAGCAGGAGTACCAATATATGAAAACAAACCTCTTGCAAGAGCATTATACAAAATTCCTGTTGGAGGAGAAATTCCTGAAGCACTTTATAAAGCAGTCGCTACAATATTAGCTACAGTTTATAAGATTAAAGGAAGACAGATTGCATGAACATAATGAATTATATAAGAAGTGATATACTTGTTGCAGTTGGAATAATTCTTATTCTGATATTCATGATTGTTCCAATCCCAGCATTCATGCTTGATTTATCACTCACAATGAGTATAACAATTTCAATTCTTATTATACTTGTTTCATCCTATGTTAGAAGGCCCCTTGATTTTTCAGTTTTTCCATCAGTATTACTTATTGCGACTTTATTAAGACTTTCTCTTAATATAGCTTCAACAAGACTTATTCTTACAAGGGGTGAATTGGGGACAGAGGCAGCAGGAAAGGTTATTAAAGCTTTTGGAGAGTTTGTTGTAAGTGGAAACTTTGTGGTTGGCTTAATTGTCTTCTTAATTCTTGTAATTATTAACTTTATTGTAATCACCAAAGGTGCAGGAAGAATTGCTGAAGTTTCAGCACGCTTTACTCTTGATGCAATGCCCGGAAAACAGATGAGTATTGATGCAGATTTGAATGCAGGTCTCATTGATGAAAAAGAGGCAAGGCGAAGAAGAGAAGAAATAAGCAGAGAAGCAGACTTTTACGGAGCAATGGATGGTGCAAGCAAATTTATTCGTGGTGATGCAATTGCAGCGATAATTATTATGATTATAAACATTATTGGTGGAATACTTATAGGAGTTCTTCAGAAAGGTATGTCAATACAAGATGCTGTGCAGACCTATGTAATACTGACAATTGGTGATGGACTGGCAGCACAGGTGCCGGCTCTAATTACATCAACCGCAGCAGGTATAGTTGTAAGCAGAGCAGCAACAGAGGCAAATTTAGGGCAGGATATTCTTAATCAGCTTTTTAAAAATCCAAAAACACTTGCAACTGCAGGAGGAGTTTTGCTTTTTCTTGGTTTGATTCCTGGCTTGCCTCATCTGCCATTTATAATTATTGCAGTTGTATCAGGAGCAATAGCTTATTTAATGATTACAAAGGAAAAGAAAGAGAAAGAAATAGCTCCGACAATTGTTGAGGAAGAAAAGCCGATTTCAATGGAGGCTCAACTTGAAAGTCTTCTCAGGGTTGACCCGATTTCCCTTGAGATTGGTTACAATCTTATTCCTCTGGTTGAAGGAGAAAGCTCGCTTGTTGAAAGAATTCGTTCTTTAAGAAAGCAGATTGCCATGGAGATGGGCTATATAGTTCCTTCAATTCACATAAAGGACAATCTAATGCTAAAACCAACGCAATACAGTATTCTTATTAAAGGAATTGATATAGCTACATCAGAAATAATCCCGGGAAGATTTCTTGCTATAGGAGCTCGTCTTGGGCAGGGAGTTGACGGACTTCCTGCAAAAGACCCTGCTTTTGGTGTAGATGCGCTCTGGATAGAAGAAAAAGATGTCTCAAAGGCACAGATGTTAGGTTTTACAGTTGTTGATGCTCCTTCAGTTATTGTTACACACCTGCGAGAAGTATTGAGAAATTACGGATATGAGCTTCTCGGAAAACAGGAAACTCAGAGACTGCTTGATAATCTTGCAAAAACTCATCCAAGAGTTGTTGATGACCTTGTTCCGAATTTGCTTAATCTTTCTCAGGTTCAAAAGGTTCTACAAAATCTTTTAAGGGAAAGAGTTTCAATAAAGGATTTACAGACAATACTTGAAACACTTGCAGAATATGCAAACATAACAAAAGACCCGGACATTTTAACTGAGTATGCAAGGCAGTCCCTGTCAAGACAGATAACAAAGAGTGTTCAGAATCCTGACGGTTCAATATCTGCGATTTTGCTTGACCCATTAGTTGAAAGGACTCTTATAGAGTCTTTGCAGACAACTCAGCAAGGCATAAATTTTGCAGTTGACCCTATGTTAATGGAAAAAATTGCTGAAAAAATAAAAAAGATAGCAGATGAAGCAACAATAAAGGGTTATCAACCTGTATTAATATGTTCTCAGGTAATAAGGAGATTTGTAAAAAAGGCGCTGGAAAGGGTTGTTCCTTTTTTGCCTGTGCTTTCACCACAGGAAATAGCACCGGGAGTAAAGGTGTATATGCTTGCTACAGTAAAACCTGATTAGGGGGAAAGACTATGAAGATAAAAAAATTTCATGGTAAAAGCTTCAAAGAAGTTATGGAAATTGTAAAAAAAGAAATGGGACAGGATGCGGTGATTTTATCAAGTTCTACCAAAAAAGACCAGCTATCAGGAAGTCCTTATATAGAAGTTACTGTAGCCTTAGATGAAAAAGATGATGAGGTTATTTTCAGAAACTCTGAAGAAAAGAATATTGTTGACAATGGTTTAATTAAAGAGATAGAAAGAATCAAACAGGAAGTTTTCCTTTTAAGGGAAAGCATTAATACACTTCTTCCATCTTTGCAGGACAATTCAAAAAAGGGACTTTACAGCCTTCTAATAAAAAATGGTGTTGATGCCCATCTTGCCTTGTTATTGTTAGAAAAGGCAAATGACATAAATGATTTAAGAAGCATACTTGATGGACAATTAAAGTTTACTCAGAAATCTTTTTTAGATGAAAGAGGTTTTGTTTTTTATGGTCTTCCCGGCGTAGGCAAAACAACTACTATATTCAAGATAGGAAAGCTTCTGAGGGCAAAGAAAGAAAAAGTCCTTATTCTTTCTCTTGACCAGAGAATAAATTCTGTGGCTTATATAAAAGAAATGGCATTGAAACTGAAATGCGAGGCAAAGGTGATAAAGGATTCAAAAGAACTTTACAAAATCATAAATCGCGAGTCAGACAGAGTGAGAATCCTGATTGATACACCGGGTGATACAAATATCAGCTATGTTTCTGAATTAAAGGATTTATTGAAAGATTCTCCTTTAAAAAAATGTCTCTTACTGGATGCTTCTATGGCAATGCAATCAAGCTTTAAGGCTTTTAAAACAGTTGAATCTTCAGCATTAGACTGCATAGGTTTTTCCAAACTTGATATAGCTTATCCTTATGGAAGTGTTTACAATCTTTCAGTGCTTTCTGGCAAACCTGTAAGTTTTCTTACGCAGGGTTCATGGGGAGAAGAAAAATCAGCAGTTTATCTACCAGATGTTATGCCTAATCTTATTTTAGGAGGGTTCTGTGAAAACTAATATACCAAGAATTATAGCAGTTTCAAGTGGAAAAGGAGGTGTCGGCAAAACCAATTTTGTGACAAATATTGCTCTTATTTTCAGAAGCATGCAAAAAAGGGTCCTTCTTATGGATGCTGATGTTGGTTTAAGCAATATTGATATAATGTTTGGTATTGCTCCAAAATATAACATAAAACATTTAATTGCAGGTGATAAAACCATAAGAGATATCATTGTAAGAACTCCTGAGGGTATAGATATAATACCTGCCAGTTCAGGAATAAGAGAACTTACTCAGCTTAATATTGAACAGAAGATGAAGATTATACAGGAACTGGAAAGTCTTGACTCTGATTATGATATTTTTCTTATTGATACCGGAGCAGGAATTTCTGATAATGTAACTTTTTTCTGCTCAGCAGCCCATGACAATATTGTAATTGTTACACCTGAGCCAACATCAATTGCTGATGCCTATGCATTGATTAAAGTTCTATATAAAGAATACGGAGAGAAGAATTTCCGAATTATTGTGAATAATGTTAAAAATTCCAGCGAAGCAAAAGAAACCTTCAGGAAGCTCTCCCTTGTTGCAGAGAGATTTCTTGGCATATCACTGGACTATCTCGGTAAACTTCCCTTTGACGAAAAAATCAAAGACGCTATAATATCCCAAAAACCCTACATAAGTCTTTATCCAGTTAGTGATTTTTCAAAAAAACTTACAGAGATTGCAAAAAAAATTGTAAAAACTGAGGTAAATATGATAAAAGGAGGTATGCAATTTTTTCTGAAAAAGGCATTAAGCTCATAAATTTATGTATTGTTCAGAAGAGGATAAAGAAAGAATTATTAAACAATTTTTGCCTAAAATTAAGCATTATGCAATTAGATATCATCATCCAGTCTATTCCTTCTTGGAAGTTGAAGACCTTATTTCAGCAGGCATAAAAGGCTTGCTTGAGGCTTTAAATAAATATAATCCTGCTTTAAATGTTCCACTTGGTGCATTTATTGATTACAGAATAAGAGGTGCAATTTTGGATGAGATTCGTTCTGTTGATGTTTTTTCAAAAGAATTCAGAAGAAAAGTTGAGAGTGTGAAAAAAGCCTATAAAGACTTAAAAAATTCAGGTTATGAGCCTTCTGATGAGGAGATTGCAAACTCTTTGAATATTTCTATTGAACAGTTACAGGAAGTTTATCAGGGAATTACTGCTTCTGATATACTAAGTCTTGATGAGCATATATTGAGTAAAGAAGGAGATAAACTTAACATCCTTGATATCCTTTCTGATGAGAAAAATTTTTTTGAAGAAATTAAAAATAAAGAGATATATAAAAAACTTTCTCTTGCAATAGATTCTCTTTCAGAAAAAGAAAAGCTCATTGTTAATCTTTATTATTATGAGGAATTAAATATGCGAGAAATTTCGGAAATACTGGGAGTTTCTCTTTCCAGAGTAAGTCAGTTGCATGGCAAGGCTCTGTTAAAGATAAAAAATCTTCTTGAAAAAGAGATTAAAGATATTTAAAATATTGTTATTAATGTAGGGGGTAATCTTTATGAAAAATATAAAGAAATATGTTTTTAAGCTTTTAAATGACCCTGATTCTTCCCAAAGAAGAAGCGCAGCAGAAGAGCTTGCTTTTGCAGATGAAAGAGCGGTTTACCCTTTAATTAAGGCATTAAGAGATGAAAGTACAGCAGTACAGGAGTCAGCAACTCAGGCTTTAATAACTCTTGGCAACTCTGATGACTCAAAATTCCTTGTTAATATAGGAGAATTTGTTATATATATGGTTATTCCTCTTTTAAGAGAAGAACAAGCATATTTGAGAAACACAGCTCTTTTAATAATTAAAGAAGTAGGTCATAGAGCGATTAATCTCCTTTACAGTCTACTTAAGGATAAAGACCCTGATATAAGAAAGTTTGCTCTTGATTTAATTGCAGACATTAAAGAAGGTATTGACGCATCAAAAATTCTTCCATTACTTGAAGATGAAAATGCAAATGTAAGAGCTGCAACAGCAAGGGCAATTGGAGAACTAGGATATAGAGAAGCAGTTTCTCATATGCTAAAGAAACTTAATGATGACGAATGGGTTGTTTTTTATATACTTCAAGCTCTTGCTTCTTTGAATGCAGAAGAGGCAGTTGATGCAATAGGAGAACTTCTTTTAACTACAGATTCTCTTTTGATAAGAGCTGAGGCAATAGAAACTCTTGGGAAAATTGGTACTGAAAAGGTTGCAGAGCCTCTCTTAAAATACTTTACTGTTGCAACAAAAGATGAAAAAATAGAAATAGTAAAAGCATTGATAAGAGCAGGAGTTGTTCCTTCAGGAGAGGACATAAAAGATGAAATTCTTTCTATTTTTAAAGAAGGAGAATGGGAAGAAAAACTTATTGCTCTTCAAGGCATAAAATTAATAAATCTTTTAGAAGCTATCCCTCTTATTGTTGAAGAAGCTGGTGCTCTTGACCCTTCATGCTTTGATTACGATGAAAAGATATCAGCATTAGAAGATGCTCTATTGAATTTAGATTCAGAGGATGAGTTGATATCAATTCTTGAAAAATACAAACTTAAATACAGAGCAAAGTCTTTTGTAATAAGGATTCTTGGAAAGATAAAAAGCAAAAAGGCTGTACCGTTACTTATTAATCTTCTTGAAGATATGGAAAGAGATATAAGAATAGCTTCTGCAAAATCACTTGGAGAAATTGGTGATAAAGCAGTCATAGACCCTCTTATTAAAAGAAGTCTGGAAGACGAAGATGCCAATGTAAGAAAGTCAGCAATAGAAGCACTGGGAATGATAGCTCCTCAGGAAGCCTTTGAGCCTCTTTTAAAAGTTTTAGATTTAGAAGTCTATCCTGATATTATTGAATCAGCGGTTAATTCTTTAATGTCAATTGACCAGGAAAGATTTTTTAAAGGTCTTAAATCTTATAAAACTGAGATAAAAAAAGCCCTTGCAGATATGACATACTCAATGGACATCTTAAATATGCTTCTTAAGTGTGATAACATAGAAGTTAGAAAATCGGCAATAAAAGCTCTTGGAAGAGTTGGCACAGAGGAAGCTTTATCAAAGGTTCTTGAGTATATTAAATCTGAAGACAAAGAAATAAAAAAGATGGCAATTTTTGCTCTTGGTCAAATGAACTACTGCTCTGAGGAGTTTTTTGAATGTCTTAAAGATGAAGACCCATGGATTAGATATAGTACAGTTAAAGCAATAAGAAGAGACTGTGACCCTGATATTTTGCTTGGAAAACTGACACCTCTTTTAGATGACCCTTTTCCTCCAGTTGTCATTGCTGTTGTTGAAGTTTTAGGAGATATAGGCGGACCTTTGGTTTATGATTTGCTTATATCAAAGAAGAATCATCCAGACCAGCAAGTTAGAGAAAAAATAGAGGAGGCTTTAAATAAAATATGACCATTACCACTTCACAGTCTTCCATAACAATGACAGAAGAGACCTTTAAGCAATTGAGAGATTTTATATATGAAAAAACAGGGATTTATGTCCCTGACAACAAGAAATATTTTCTTGAAAACAGACTGAGCAGAATTTTGAAAGAGAAGAATTTCAGAAGCTTTGATGACTATCTTTATTTTTTAAAATACAGTGCAAACCGTCATGATTTTTCAAAACTATTTGATTCTGTTACAACAAATGAAACCTTTTTCTTCAGAGAACCCCAGCAGTTTGAAGTTTTGACCAATAATCTTCTTCCTCAGATTATTAAAGAGAATACTCAGATGGGAAGAAAGGATATTAAATTCTGGTCTGCTGCTTCTTCAACAGGAGAGGAAGCCTATACTATTGCCATGCTTTTGCTTGAGAAACCAGAACTTGTTTCCATAAGAAAAGAAATATATGCTTCAGATATAAGCGAAGCTGTACTTATGTCAGCAAAAAAGGCTATGTATGGTTCTTATTCTGTAAGAAATGTGCCTCCACAATATATGGCAAAATATTTTAAAGATTCAGGAGGTATTTACATTCTTTCTGATGCTGTAAAATCTATGGTTAAGTTTATGAGCATAAATTTGATTGAGGAAAAAGAGGTTAAACAACTTAAGGGAATTGATGTTGTTTTTTGCAGAAATGTTTTAATATATTTTGATGATAAGGCAAAAAAGAAGGCTGTTTCTTTGATTTATGATGTATTGAGGCCAAAGGGCTATCTTTTTGTCGGAACATCAGAAAGTCTTCATAATATTACAAGAGCATTTCGCCCAATGGTTATAAATAAAGTTGTTGTATACCAAAAAGTTTAGTGGGGGTAATTTATGAAAGTCCTTGTAGTAGATGATGATAAAACAACGAGGAAGATGGTTTCTTTAATTTTAAAGAGCAAAGGATATGAAGTTGTTACTGCTGAAAATGGAATGGAGGCATTGCAGAAATTAGGACTTGAAAATATAAATCTTATTCTTACAGACATGAATATGCCCTATATGGATGGGATAGAGTTTACAAAACAGGTTAGAACTACTCCTGAATTTTCTCACATTCCTATTGTTATGCTTACAACAGAGGCAGATGAGGATGAGAAAAAGAGAGCCTTTGAGGCAGGTGTAGATGACTATCTTGTAAAACCAGCAAGTGGTGACCATATAATTGAAAGCATGAAGAGGATTATAAAAAAGATTTTTGGTAAAAATTAACAGGGAGGTTTGAAATGTTTAACTTTAAAATAAAAGTTTTAGTGGTTGATGATTTCCCAACAATGCGTAGAATAGTAAAAAATCTTTTAAAACAACTTGGATTTGAAAATATAGATGAAGCAGAAAATGGAGAAGATGCTCTCAAAAAACTTCGCAGTGCTGAGTATGGACTTGTAATATCAGACTGGAACATGCCAGTTATGGAAGGCATAGAACTTTTAAAAAATGTTAGAAGTGACCCACAGCTTAAAGATATACCTTTCTTAATGGTCACAGCAGAAGCCGAAAAAGAAAAAGTAATTGAAGCAATAAAAGCAGGAGTTGATAACTATATTGTTAAACCTTTCACAGGAGAAGTTTTAAAGGAAAAGCTTGAAAAAATTGCTCAGAAAAAACCATCTCTTAAAGGAGGACAATAATGGCTGACGAGATGGATGAAATAATAGAAGAGTTTGTTGTTGAAGCTGAAGAAATTCTTGAAAGATTGGACCCTCTTTTTGTAGAGCTTGAACAAAAAGGACAGGACCCTGAAATTATAAATGAAATATTTAGAGGCATGCATACACTTAAAGGCGCTGCAGGATTTCTTGGTTTTCAAAATGTTGTTGATGTTGCACACAGAGCAGAAACAATTCTCAAAAAAATAAGAGAAGGAGAAATGACTATTTCTCCTGAGATAACTGATGCAATTTTAAAGGCTACGGATATTCTTGGAGTTCTTATAGGTTATATTAAAGCTAAGGAAGAAGCTACTGAGGATATCTCAGGTGTTCTTCAACTGCTTGATAATGCTCTTTTATCTGCACCTTCAGCAGAAACATCAGAAAAACAGGGAATAAAACCTTCTGAAGAAGTTGAAAGCAAAGCTGAAGAAGAAAAACCGCCTCACCCTGAAGAAGCAGTTTCTCAAAGTGCGGAGCATTTTCCTGAAGCTGAGCCGAAAGTATCAATACCAAAAGAAACTCAAGTATCAAAGGAAAAAGAAAAAGAGGTTTCTACTTTAAGAGTAGATGTTTCAAGAATAGACAAAGTTATGGACCTTGCAGGTGAAATAGTTCTTGCCCGCAACAGGCTTCTTAATTTGGCTAATAAGCTTGAAGCAAAATATAGTGGTGATGAGCATGTAGAAGGACTTGTTGAGACTACGGCTTTTCTTGATAGAGTGACTTCAGATTTACAGCTTGCAGTAATGAAGATGAGAATGCAACCTCTTCAGAAAGTCTTTGCCAAGTTTCCAAGAATGGTTAGAGACCTTGCAAGGTCTCTGGGTAAAGAGATTGAACTTGAGATTATTGGTGAGGACACAGAGGTTGACAAATCCGTTATTGAACATATCGGAGACCCTCTTGTTCATATAATAAGAAACTCCATTGACCATGGGATAGAGTCTTCGGATGAGAGGATTCAGAAAGGAAAGCCAGCAAAAGGTAAGATAGTTATAAATGCTTACCAGAAGGGAACGCAGATAGTTATAGACATTTTAGATGATGGTAAAGGAATTGATGTTGAAGCAGTCAAGGCAAAGGCAATTACAAAAGGAATTGTTACATTAGAAGAAGCTGAAAAAATGTCTGATGAGGCTATAATAAATTTAATATTTTTACCTGGTTTTTCTACAAAGGAAGTTTCCACAGAGGTAAGTGGAAGAGGCGTTGGAATGGATGTTGTAAAATCTAATGTTGCCAAGTTGAATGGTTATGTTGAGATATTCACTGAAAAAGACAAAGGAACAACATTCAGAATAAGCCTGCCTCTTACACTTGCAATTATGCAGGCAATGATGGTTCAGGTTGGTGAAGAAATATATGCAATTCCTCAGTCAATGATTGAAGAGACTCTGAGAATAAATATTAATGATATTAAAGAAGTAGGTGGTCAGAAAGTTCTTACTGTGAGAGAAAGGGTTTTACCTTTATTTATACTTAATGAGATTCTCGGAGTATTGAGTAGTTCTGATTCAGATAGAAAATATGTGCTTGTGGCAAGTGTTGGAGACAGAAGATTTTGTATTTCTGTAGATGCTGTGCTCGGGCAGGAAGAGATAGTAATAAAGATAATAAATGGAATAGATGCTGAAGAATGTGGAATTATGGGAGCGACAATAACAGGAGATGGCAAAGTAGTTCTTATTCTTGACCTTGCATTGCTTTCAAGAAAAGTTCTTACAACTAAATAATAAAGGAGAAAAGGGATGAAACAATATATTGGATTTGTTCTTGAACAGAATGAATATAGCATTCCTATTCTTAAAGTCCAGGAGATTATAAAAATCCCCGCAATAACAAAAATGCCCGGGGTACCTTATTATGTTGAAGGAGTTACAAATTTAAGGGGTAGAGTTATTCCTATAGTTAATTTAAAGAGAATTCTTGGAATTTCAGGTGATGAATCAGGAAATAAAGTAATTGTTATATCTTCAGGGAAAATAATTTTTGGAGCTATGGTTGATGATATAACAGGCGTTATTAACATAGATGAATCAGCTATTGAACCTTCTGATGAATTTATGAAACAAGGAGAAAATCATATTGAAGGAGTTGCAAGAATTGATGGTAGATTGATAGTTTTACTTGATACAAAAAAGTTAATTCCAATGGAAGACAGGAGTCTTTTTGAAGATGAAATAGTTGAAGTTAAAGAAGAAGGGGATAAGGTAGAGGTAATTAAAAAAGTTGAAGGAATTGGAGGAGAGGTAACAGTTAAAGAAATTTTTGACCCTAAAAAGTTTTATGAACAAAGGGGCATTTCTAAGGAAGACCCCAGAAGTGTTTTTATTGAAGAAGTTGCTAATTTTATGGATGCTGTTTCACGGGGTGATTATGAAAATGCAGACAGAATCATGAATTCTTTGATTCAGAAGAGTCAGAGTGATTTATTTAAAGAGGTTGGAAAAGTAGCAAGAAAGCTTCATGATTCTTTAAAAAGTTTCAGAGAAACTCTTGACCCCAGGTTAAAAGATTTAGCTACACAGGGGATGCCAAGGGCAGTTGATCAGCTTCAGATGGTAATTGACAAAACAGAGGAAGCAGCAAACAAGACAATGGGGATAGTTGAGAAATATATACTTAAGATGGATGACCTTGCAGATAATATTAGACAACTTCAAGGTCCTGAAAGCTGTGTAAGTTTTCTGAAAGATTTTAAAAATTCTCTTGAAGATGACTTTACCGAAATTCTTACCACGCAGTCATTTCAGGATTTGACAGGTCAGACACTTAAAAAGGTAATAAAACTTGTGGGTGACCTTGAAGTGGAACTTGTTCGTTTAATAACAACATTTGGATTAAAGATTGAAGAAAAAGAGGTCATTAAAAAAGAACCTGAAAAAGTAACTCAGGAAGATGTTGATGATTTATTAAAAGAATTCGGTTTTTAGGGAGAAGAATTAATGATTAAGGTTCTGGTTGTTGATGATTCAGCTTTTATGCGAAAAGCCATAACTTCAATGCTTCAGGAAGACCCAAATATAAAAGTTATAGGTTCTGCAAGGGATGGAGTTGAAGCAATTCAGATGGTTCAGGAACTAAAGCCAGATGTTGTGACTATGGATATTGAGATGCCTCGTATGGATGGCATATCAGCTTTAAAAGAGATTATGAGCAAATGCCCTGTGCCAGTTATTATGGTAAGCTCTCTAACAGTTGAAGGAGCAAAGGTTACACTTGAGGCTTTGGAACTTGGTGCAGTTGATTTTATTCCTAAAAACCTTTCAGAACTGTCAGTTAATATTGTCAAGATTAAAGGAATGCTTATTGATAAAATAAAGACAATTGGCAAAAGAGGAATAGTTAAGAGAAAACCTGTTGTCAAGCCTGAAATAGCAAAAGTAGAAATCCCTAAAGTAGAAATTCCAAAAGTAAGAATTACAGGAGAAAGAAAAGTTGGTATAGTTTCCATTGGTACATCTACAGGAGGACCTAAGGCTCTTCAAGAGATTATTCCAAAATTACCTAAGGATTTTCCTGTTCCTATTGTAATAGCCCAGCACATGCCACCTAATTTTACAAAACCCTTTGCAGAAAGACTTGACCAGATGAGCCAGCTTTCAGTAAAAGAAGCTGAAGAAGGTGAGTCTGTAAAGCCTGGCATTGTTTATATTGCCCCCGGGAGAGGACACATGAGACTTAAAAGAAGAGGGATTGAGACTTTTGTTTCTGTTTCAGAGGACAAAGAAGAGTTTATATACCGTCCCAGTGTTGATGCCTTAATGAGTTCTGTTGCAGAGAGTTATCCGGGAAGAAGTCTGGGCGTTATACTTACAGGAATGGGCAATGATGGATTGAGAGGTTGTAAACAGATAAAAGAAACAGGTGGCAGGATATTTGCACAAAATGAAGAAACTTGTGTAGTATATGGTATGCCAAAAGCAGTTGTAGAGGCAGGAATAGCTGATAAAGTAATATCTATTGAAGAGATGGCAGGAGAAATTATAAATGCGGTATAGGAGGTCTTTTTGCAGGAAGAAATTATAGAAAAAATAATTCTTAAAACTGTTGACATTCCAACCTTACCACCTATTGCCATGAAGGTTATAAATCTTATTCAGGATGATTATGCTTCTTTAAAAACCCTTGAAGAGATAATATCAAGGGATCAGGGTTTTGCAACAAGACTTTTGAGAATAGCAAACTCTCCATACTATGGCAGGGATAGAAAAGTTGAAGATATTCAGGCTGCTCTTTTACTAATAGGATTTGAGACCCTTAAATCACTTGTTGTTGCTACATCCTTGAGAGACCTTCACAGAAAGTTCGGTATTTTCGAACAGAGACTATGGGAACACAGCCTTGGTGTTGGACTTTGTGCAAGTTTACTTGCTATGGTAACAGGACAGGCAAAACCTGAAGAAGCTCTTGTTTGTGGATTGATTCATGATGTTGGTAAAACAGTTATAAACAATGCAATTCCAGAAGTTTATGAACAGATTTATGAACAGATGTATGAGCAGGAAAAGCCAGTTCATAAAATTGAGGATGAAAAATTAGGATTCAACCACACAGTAATAGGCAGTCTTATTGCAAAAAAATGGAAACTTCCTGAAAAACTTGAAATCGTAATAACTTATCATCATACTAATCCCTATCCTGAATATGAGGACCAAGGTTATGCAGATATATGTAACATAGTCAGAGTAGCAGACCAGATATGTCTTAACCTTGCAATTGGACTAAAAAAGCCTTTAACGACTAATATAGATTATGAAGATTTAGATATTACAAAAGAAGCACTTGATGAATTGATTGGATTGTTTAAAATAAAGTTTGACAAACAGAAAGAATATTTACTAACCTAATGGCACCAGATGAAAAAATAGATTCTGTAAGTGCTTATAGAGGAATCAGAGCAGTTAGAGAAGGGTCAGTTTTTGCAAAATATAAAGTTAAGAAAAGACTAAAAAGGCAACAAGAAGAAACAGAAGAAGAACAACCCCCTCCTAAAAAAGAATCCTCAGAGCATAAAATTGATATAGAAGCATAATTTTTTCCTGCAAGGAAAATTTTTCCCAACAATTTTTCCTTCCCAAGTTTTTATGGTCTAAAATTTCAGCCAGATTTACAAACTTTATTAATATCAAATTCTGGCATGCATGTTGCATTTATAATGAAATGAAAGGAGGTCAGAATGTATAAAGGAATCTATATTGCCATGACAGGAATGGCTATGAGAGCAAATGAACTTGATACGATTTCCAATAATCTTGCCAATATTAACACAACAGGATACAAAAGGCAGTCCTTTGCAAGCAGAGTTTATCCATTGCTTACAGGTAGACCAGCTGATACAAAAGCGATTTATCAGGATGCCCGTTATCAGACTTATTTTGGCACACAGTATATTGATTTAAAGCAGGGAGTTTTAAGACAGACAGGTGCTCCTCTTGACCTTGCTATTCAGAATGAAGGATTTTTTGCCGTTACAAAAGGTAATAAAACTTTATACACAAGAGAAGGTTCCTTTACAAGAGATAAAGAAGGATATTTAATCACACAGGCTGGGTTGAAAGTGCTTGATGAAAATAATAGTCCGATAACAGTGGAAGGAGAAAAAGTTGAAATAGGAAGAGATGGAAGCATTTATGTTGATGGAAATTTAGTAACGAAAATAAAACTTGTAAAGTTAAACAATATAAGTCATGTGGGGCAGTCCCTTTATGAGGGAACTGAAGGAGGGCAAGCAGATGCTCAGGTTATTCAGGGCTGGATTGAAAGTTCAAATGTAAATCCTGTAAATGAACTGGCACAAATGATTCAGGCTATAAGAAATTTTGAGCTTGCTCAGAGAGCAACAATGAATTTTGACCAGCTTGCTCAAAGAGCTGTAAGTGAAATAGCAAGAATATAGAGGAGGTAAAATATGTTCAGGTCACTTTTTACAGCATCAACAGGAATGTATGCCCAACAGTTGAATGTAGATGTTATTGCTCATAATCTTGCAAATTTAAACACCACAGGCTTCAAAAAAGGCAGGGCAGAGTTTCAGGATTTAATATATCAGAATATTATTCAACCGGGTGCTCCTTCAGATGACGGAACTCAGTATCCATCAGGTATTCAGATAGGTCTTGGTGTAAGGCCTATAGCAGTAGCGAAGTTTTTTACTCCTGGTGAGCTTATAAATACAGGGAACTCTCTTGATATAGCAATAGATGGTGACGGTTTTTTTCAGGTAACGATGCCTGATGGAACAATAGCTTATACAAGAGCAGGAAATTTCAGGATTGACAGGGACGGTAGGATAGTTACAAATGATGGTTATCCTATAGAGCCTGGAATTACTGTTCCAGCAGATGCTTTGAGTATAACTGTTGGTGCAGATGGAAGAGTTACTGTGCTTCAGCCTGGAACAACAGCACCTGTAGAAATTGGAACAATTGAACTTGCAAGATTTATAAATTCAGGTGGATTGAAGGCAATAGGTAAAAATCTGTTTCTTGAAACCGATGCATCTGGAGCACCCACCACCGGATCTCCAGGTACTGAAGGACGAGGCACTCTTGTTCAAGGTTTCCTTGAAATGTCAAATGTTAATGTTGTTGAGGAACTTGCAAATTTAATAATTGCACAGAGAGCTTTTGATATAAATTCAAAGGCTGTGCAGAGTTCTGATGAGATGTTGCAAACAGTAGCTGCTCTTAAGAGGTAAAAATGAAGAAGTTTGAATTTAAAAACTCCTATTGTTTGCTGGATGCGAGAATTTTTATGTTTCTCACTTTAATTTCTCTTATATTGCTATTATCAGCCTTAGGCTTTGCTTTTGATAAATCTTTTCTTTCTTCCCTTCTCGCAGAAGAGATAAAAAAGTTTGCGAGTAACAAAGAAGTACAGGTTGGGCAGATAAAATTTATTGGTCTGGCACTTCCTGCTTCGTCTCAGGAAAATGCTATGCATTTTGAGCCAAAGGGTAACTGCATTCCAGAAAATTTAAAAATAAGGGAAATAAAAAGACCCAACTTTGTTGAGTTTACATTTAACTGCGGTACAAGACAATACAGAGCATTAGCAAACTATGAAATTTTAAGCACAGTATATATTTCACAGAAAAAGCTTCAAAGAGGTGAAACAATCGAGCAAGGCGATATCTTACAGATAAAAATACCTGCAAGCAGGGTTCCAGCAGGAGCGATTATAGATAAAGATGAAGTTATTGGCAAGGTTATAAGAAGAACTATTGCACAGGGACTAATAATTAAAAAAGAGCATATTTATCCAAACATACCTGTCAAAAGGGGAAGCAGGGTGAACATAACAATTATATCAGGACAGGTCACTATTATGACAGAAGGTGTTCTCAAATATGACGCTACAGTTGGAAGCACTGTTAGAGTAGTCTGCGAACAAACTGGCAAGGAAATTGCTGGAATTTTAGTAGACAAAGATAAAGTAAGGGTGACTCTATGAAAAATCTGACATTTATTATAATGATTTTTTTGCTTTCAGCCTGTTCTGAACTGAGTGAGGTAAGAGATGTGAAAAATGCTGGAATGCCTCCCAAGTATTATCCAGAAACATCTCAAACTCAGGTAGCGAGTGAGGGTTCTTTATGGAGAAATAAGGCTTCTCTTTATGAAGATAAAAAAGCTCGTAGAGTTAATGACCTTGTGACAATATTAATAAGTGAATCCACATCAGCACAGAAAAAAGCATCAACTTCTTCATCAAGAGATTCTTCTACAGACTATGGTCTTGATACATTCTTTGGAATGAATAAAGACTTTAATATACATAATCTTCCACTTATAAATGGATTTTACAAGGCAGGAAATGTTTTTTCTCCTAATGTCTCAGGTTCTGCAAAAAGTGATTTTAAGGGAGATGGTGATACCGCAAGAACAGGTAAGATTACAGGAACAATTACTGCCAAAGTAGTAGAGGTTTTACCAAATGGAAATCTTGTGATTGAATCAAGAAAAGAGATTTTTGTTAACAATGAAAAAGAGATTCTTGTTCTTAAAGGTATTATAAGACCAGATGATATAAGTCCGAACAACACTATTTATAGCCAGTATGTTGCAGATGCACAGATTTTTCTTGTAGGAGAGGGTACATTGGGAGACAAACAGTCTCAGGGTTGGCTTGTAAGATTTCTTGACAAAATCTGGCCCTTTTAAAGGAGGAAGGGTATGATATATAAAAATCAATTTTTATCTGTCATTCCGAGAGGCTCTATGCCTCAAGGAATCTTTAAAAATAAAGAGAAGTTTCTTATCTTAAACTTCGGTTTGCTCAATGCTTCAGCTCAGAATGCCAAAATCTCTCAAGACAGCTCTTTTCTAAAGGCAAAATTATCTGTCATTCTGAGCGTAGCGAAGAATCTCCTCCTTATATTTTTCATTCTCCTTTTTTCATCCAATGCCTTTGCAGAGAGAATAAAAGATATAGCAAACTGGGCTGGAGTAAGAGAAAATCAGCTTGTCGGATATGGTCTTGTTGTAGGTTTAAACGGGACAGGAGACAAAGATGGAACATATCTTTATCAGCCAATTGCAAATATGCTTAGCAGAATGGGAATTACAGTAAATGTTAAGGATTTAAAAGGAAAGGTTAAGAATGTTGCAGCTGTTATGGTTACTGCAAAACTACCTACAAATGTGAAACCAGGAACAAAAATAGATGTTCAGGTTTCATCTATTGGAGATTCCAAATCTCTTCAAGGCGGAACACTTCTGATGACTCCTCTTACAGGTCCTGATGGAGAGGTTTATGCTCTGGCGCAGGGTCCTGTTTCAATCGGTGGATTTATTGCTGCAGGCAGAGCAGCACAGGCAGTAAAAAACCACCAAAATGTTGGATATATAACTGAAGGAGCAATTGTTGAAAAAACAGTTCCAGTTAATCTTAATGCAAAAGGAGAACTTCAACTACTTCTTCAATCACCTGATATAACTACTTCTAAGAATATTGCTGACAAAATAAATGAAACTTTTAAGGAAGCCATTGCAAAAGCTTTAGACCCTACAACTGTTTCAATTACTGTACCATCAAAATACAACGGCAATGTACTTAATTTTATGGCAGAAGTTGAAAAAATTGAGGTAGTAACAGACCAGCCAGCTCGCGTTGTTATAAATGAAAGAACAGGTACTGTTGTGATAGGTAGTTATGTAAAGATTTTTCCTGTTGCTCTGGCACATGGAGGATTGACAATTACTATAAAAGAAACTCCCGAGGTAGTTCAGCCTCCGCCATTAGCTCCAGAAAAAGCACGCACAGAGGTTGTTCCGAAGACAGAGGTCAAAGTTGAAGAAAAACAGAATTCCTTAATAGAGGTGCAGGGTTCTACTGTGGGAGAACTTGTTAAGGCATTGAATAGTCTGGGAGTAACTCCAAAAGATTTAATAGCAATTCTTCAGGCTTTGAAAACATCAGGTGCGCTGAAAGCTGATTTGATAATCATGTGAGGATAAAATGATTTCTAAATTAACAAATAACCAGACCAATAGCGAAGCAATTTCCGGAGGCAAAGCCAAAGATGCTAAAGAGATGGCAAAAAAAATAGAAACTGTTTTTCTAACAGAACTTTTAAAAGTTATGTTTTCTGAGACATCCTTTAACAAAGACAGGACAAGTTCAACATACATGACTATTATAATTCCTGAAGTGGCAAAAATGATGGCAGAAAGAGATATGAGCATTGGAGAGTTTTTAACTAATAATTTGCAACATTTTACTGATGAAGGAAAGCCAGAAGAACTAAAAACCAATCTTTTAAATAGAACATCCAGAGAACAAAATATTGAACTGAATTCAGTTGTTTCAGACGATAATAAGAAAGGAAATGAAACCGAAAGCTCATTGTGTGAAAATATTTCACTTCCAGTTTCAGGCAGGATAAGCTCTTTTTATGGATTAAGAGTTGACCCTATAGATGGAACTCTTAAAAAACATAATGGAATTGATATAGCGGTATCTTCAGGAACGAAAGTAAGAGCAGTTTGTTCAGGTAAGGTAGTTTATTCAGGTTATGCAAAAGGATATGGTAACTGTGTGATAATTGATCATGGGAATGGATTTCAAACCCTTTATGCACACAACTCAAAAAATCTGGTTAAGACAGGGCAGGAAGTTTCGCAGGATACTGTTATTGCTGTTTCAGGTAATACTGGCAGGGTAACAGGACCCCATCTTCATTTTGAAGTGCGTAAAGATGGAAAACCTGTTGACCCTATTGCTATGATAAATAAATCTGAAAAATCGCCGATTTTATAAATAGAACTAAATAAAAGGAGGTTTTAAAAATGATAGGAGGACCAATAAGAATAGACGGAGTTGCACCAAATACTCAGCTTACACCAGAAAAGACTCAGGGAAAGGCTGCTGAAAGAAGCGAAGAAGTCTTAACAAAAGACCAGGTAACAGTTTCAGAAACTGCAAAAAATATTGCAAGACTTATGGTTGAGACAAGTGTTCTTCCTGACATAAGGACTGATAAAGTTGAAGAACTCAAGAATGCTATTAACTCAGGCACTTATGAAGTAAAAGGAAGCGAAGTTGCAGGGAAAATAATCAGGGAGGCTTTAATTGACAAGCTTGCATAAAGAGCTTATAGAAATTCTGAATGAAGAAAAGGCTTTACTGAGCAATCTTTACAGGATTGTATCAGAAGAAAGAGATGCAATTGTGGGATTTAATTCAAAAGAACTTGA